>Ga0335079_10000194_pt1 | contig 71188 bp, 51 predicted proteins | sample Lox_Sample_33_FD_206719 | JGI IMG/M metagenome (GOLD analysis project Ga0335079, IMG submission 206719) | Soil microbial communities from Loxahatchee National Wildlife Refuge, Florida, United States - Lox_Sample_3.3 | ecosystem: Environmental > Terrestrial > Soil > Wetlands | place: USA...
GGAAAGAATTGTCGCGGCCAAGATTTCCGGCCGAAACGACGACGACGATGCCCGCCTGGTAAGCGGCTTCGACTGCCTGGCACAGCGGGTCAAGCGTGTAGCTTTCAAACACGGGACGTCCCAAGGACAGATTGATTACGCGGATGTTGTACTTCTTCTGCAACGAAATTGCCGTCTGGATGGCGGCAATCACATCGCTATCCTGCCCGGCGCCGTTTTGATCGAGGACGCGCAGGTTCACCAGATTCACGTTGGGCGCAATGCCCTTGAAAGTTTCGGTATACAGGGCTCCAGTGGAATAGAAGCCGTTGGCGCCAATCAGGCCGGCCACGTGCGTGCCATGCCCGAAGTGGTCGGTCGTTCCCCACCCGTCATTGATCCAGCTCTTCGAGTACACGATTCTGGAGTTGGAGGTATTCCAGGTAGTCAGTTCCTTGAACGTGACCTTACTGGCACCACGGATCCCGCTATCAATGACAGCAACGGCGATGTTGCTTCCATCCAGGCCTTTATTCCAGGCATAGTTGGCGAGTATTGCGGGTGCGGGTGTATCCAAGAAAGCAGTGACTGGGCGATCGGGCGATATATAGGCAATGTCGTCGTCGTTGGAAAGGTCGTCGACCCGGTTCGCGGGCAAAGTTACGGCGAGCTCTCGAAGTGAGCTCAGATCCTTTGTGACCTGGCCGCCGTGACCATTGAGCTTGCGCAGGTGCTCGGTACCGGGAACAACCTTGTAAGAGATAATGACCTTAACGTTGTCCTGCTGCGATGATGCCTGCAGTTCGGGGGCGAGTTTGTCCTGTCTTGCGGCTGCTAAGGTCGCCAGCGCGAGTACCAGGACCGGAATGATTACTCTCAATTTCATAAATTCGTTGCTCTCCATGACAAGGTCCGATCGGGACAATGCCGATTTCGTAACGTCGTGATAGAGCAACTGTCCCCCCAAAGTGCTAGCGCGGAAGTGATTGAAAACTGGACATTCCGCAGCGATTCGCAGAAGGCGGGGGTGGGACAGGCTGGCGCGGTGCGACAGTTTGGCCGAATCTGAACATTGGGGTTACTTTGGTTTAACAGCATTTGAAAGACTTTCGCGCGATCGCTGCGGATGTGTCACCATCGTTTGGAGCCCTGATCTTTCTGCGTACGCCGCATGGTGGTGGCAGGGTTCTGCTGTCAGAAAGTCAAGTCAGACACGCTTTCCCGGGACTTGAGCCCTAAGGACTCACTGCACAGGCAACTCCGTTCATGGAGAAAACTCGGAAACCCGGCAGCAGTCAGGACAGCCACCCGACTACAGCTCTTTCCCAAGGCATCGGCCTTTCACCCGACATTCTGGATCAATTGCAGGACGCCGTCTTCTCGACTGACCTGCACGGCACAATCACCGCCTGCAACCTCGGCGTGAGCCGATACGGATATGAACCGGAGGAGTTAATCGGCCGGAACCTGGCCGAGTTGTTCGAGGACGGGCAGCCGTTGGGCGAGGTTATCATTCCAACAGTCGTAAGCCAGGGGCGATTCCAGACTCAGATCTATGGCCGCTGCAAATCGGGCCAAAGATTTCTCTTTCATCTTTGCCTGACGCTCTTGCGCGACCGCGATTCGGCCCCCACCGGTATGCTGGGAATTTCGATTGACGTAACGGAAGAGAGTTCCAAGCCAGCCGCCACGAGGCCGCAGGTTGGGCTTTCGACGGCGCCTGCGCTGGCGCGGCGAACGATCGAAGGCACCGAATTTGTGATCGCCAGCCCGGTCATGCACAAATTCATGGGCCTGGTGGACCGTGTGGCAGGCCACACGGAAACGGTGCTGATCACCGGAGAAACAGGCACGGGCAAGGAACTGGTGGCGCGCACCATTCACGAATCATCGCACCGGCGTGGAAAAGCGCTGGTAGACATTAACTGCGCCGCGCTCCCAGAACATCTGGTGGAAAGCGAACTGTTCGGTTACGAAAAGGGAGCCTTCAGCGGCGCCGACTCCTCCAAGCCGGGGTTGTTTGAGTTGGCGGACAAGAGCACGATTTTTCTGGATGAAATCGGCGAGCTACAACCGCAAATCCAGGTGAAGTTGCTGCGCGTGCTCGATGGCGCGCCCTATTACCGGCTGGGGGGCCATCGCAAGATCTCAGTCAATGTGCGGGTCGTAGCCGCGACGAACCAGGATCTTGAACTGGCTGTGAAGGAAGGACGATTCCGCAAGGATCTCTTTCACCGTCTGAGTCAATTCCAACTGCGGGTTCCGCCATTGCGCGAGCGTCCGGAGGATGTCTCGGCGCTTGCGCGGCACTTTCTCAAGCTAAAGGCATCGGAAAAGAAGTTCTCAACGGATGCCCTAGCCTGTTTGCAGTCGTATACATGGCCAGGAAACATACGGGAACTACGCAACCTGGTTGCGAAGTTCGCCATGGCTTCAGATGATGAGCAGATTACGGCGGAGGATGTGACAACGGAGCTGCAGCAAGAGCGCAGATCAGGCGTTGACGTGGCGGCGGTGTTGCCGCAAAGCAACCTGGAAAATATGGAAGAACAGATGATCATCCGGGCGCTCGAGCAGACGGGCGGGCATCGTTCACAGGCAGCAGAACGGCTTGGAATCTCGCGGCGTACGCTCAGCCGGAAACTGCGCGAATATGGAATTGGGCATTCCGTTGGAGAAAACTCTCAATCCCTGGGCACGATCAGCCCGGAACAGCAGAAGTTCTTTCGAGCCAAAGTCAACATCGCAGTTACATTGAGAAACACGGCCGGCAAAGAAGTGCAGGTGCAAGCCGTCAACCTGAGTACCGGAGGCATGGGCCTAGACGGAGTCAACGATCAGGCGGGTTTTGCCGGACTACTTGACGTAAGCTTCCTGCTGCCGGAGAGCGAAACGGTAATGCAAGCCAAGGGGCGACTGGTGTGGACCGACGTAGGTGGAAGGGCTGGTTTGCGATTTGTGGTGGTCGAACCTGCCCTCTTCGAACGGTTGCAACACTGGTCCAACGAGAAAATGAAGAACGAAGGTTGGGAAATTCCCTCCTGAACGACCGGTCGTTCTGCTTTAAATCCGAATGTTTCCAGCGTTATAGGTTCGGCCGGGGGTCCCCTGCTCACCTGCGACCGGCGCAGTTTACGAATTCCGGAATTGGCGAGCAAATGCGCCGGGGCTGGCTTTCTTGCGCGCTCCGCGGTAAGAGGCCAAAATCGGCGAAACGTCGCAAGGATACTGGGCAAGTCCCGTTACGAAACTCGAAAATATAGTTGAATCGGCAGAGTAAACTTGATATAAGCATGCACAAAGCGTTTGACCGCTCTACCTATCTACGGATAGATTTCTCCCATCGAGGGAAATCAGGATTGATCGCCGCCGCCACCGGTGAACGTAGACAATATCGCTGAGATGGAAATCGGCCGCGCTTCCCCAGGAGTGTAGATGCTCTCAGCAGGTATTGACTTACGCAAGATTCGCGAACAACTGGGCCTCACAATGCGGGATGTCGAGAGCGCAAGCAATCGAATCTCACAGCACCTGGGCAGCGAGGAATATCTGCTCCCACCGAGCCGGCTTTCCGACATCGAGACCAAGGGCGTGATTCCGAGCGTTTTCCGGTTTTACTCACTGGCCGCGATTTATCGCAGACCAGTCAGTTCCCTGCTGGAGTTGTATGGAATCAACATCGACGGGGTCAACGGGGAGTGGGCATCGTCGCAGCCGGCGCGCTCCCACATCGTGAGGGCAGATAGCGAGCATGCCAAGTTTAGCGTTCCTGTGAAAATGGACCCGGGATTCGATCTACGCGAGACAACAGACGTGGGAAGGATGGTGCAGCAGTGGGGCGCAATCCCGTTCTCCATGCTGAGCCGCTTGCAGATACAGGACTACACCTATGCATATATCGGCATTGAAGACTACACCATGTATCCGATTCTGAATCCGGGTTCATTTGTCCAGGTTGATCCGTCGAAACGGCGATTAGTGGAGCGGCAGTGGCGATCGGAATATGAGAGGCCGATCTATTTCGTGGAAACGCGCGACGGCTTCACTTGCTGCTGGTGCTCGGCCCGCCTCAATGCGCTGGTTTTGCAGCCGCATCCGCTGTCGTCGGTGCCGGTGCGAATCCTGAAGCATCCCCAAGAGGCGGAAATCATTGGCCAAGTGGTAGGGATTGCGATGAGGATCGGACATCAGGTTGCTGGCGAGCCTCGAGAATCGAAAGAGTTTTCAGGATCGAAATCAGATGCAGCTTTGTCACCTTCGGGCAATTTGACGGCAACAAACTCCCTTGGGCTGCCGTCAGCTTCATCACGTAGGAAACTGGGTTAGTTCCGTCCGCACGACAGGTCTGCTCGAGATCTTCCCGCAACAACTGTAACCGGGTTTGCAGCGCCGTTTCGATAAGCGAGTTGTGAACTCGCACGAACGTTTCTTGCGCCATCTCGGTCCCGTGGGCGCGCTCAAATCCCCAATGCTGGTAAGTACCGTTCGCGGAACGGCGTTCCGCAACATACACCAGTTTCGCCCAGATCCCTTCAATCTTGCCAAGGGTCCGATCCCACAAATCCTCGTACGCCGATTTTCCCGCCATTTTTACACCTTTTTGTAAGTTGCTACGTTTTTCGAAAATCCGCTGCCCGCGAGTCTGCGCGTCGTGCGCACCGCGACTGGCTCAACACTGCGTTCACCGTGTTTCCAATTCAACGCTTGGAAGGATACGCCGTGAACACACTGAAAGCAAAGCTTATGCTGCTCCTCCTGGTAATTGCGACTCTAACTGCCGTCCCCACAGCACTGCACGCTGACGGGAACCCGAACCCCCTCTGTCCGGACGGCCCTTGTATGCCGCCAACCAAGTGACATCTATCCTTGAGCGCTATCGTGCTGAGTGTTACATTCTTCAGGACGGTAGCGACTCAAGCTTATGAGCCTCCCACACTATTTCTGGCTATACCAATATCTGTGGATCGCTCCGCATTGTCTGTTACTCGTGGTAGCAATTGTGATGTTACACAAGGGATCGCATAAGAGCTTCCCTATTTTCTTTTCTTATCTTCTCTTTGAATTCCTGCAGTTTTGCCTCCTGTATGCGGTAGCAGAGTTTCATTTCAAGATATCGACGGCGACTTACCTAAAGCTCGATCTGTTCGATCGTGCCGGGGGCGCCGCCTTACACTTCGGCATCCTGCACGAGCTGTTTGGGGAGCCGCTAGCGCACAACCGGAGCATGCGCCGTAAAATCGGGCGCATCATGAACTGGATAACGCTGGTTCTGATTGTGCTGGCGGTAGTGTTTATCGGAGCCTTGTATTCACGAATCTTCGGCAACCGATTCCCACAGGCGTATATAGTTATCGACGCATTGTACGCAGCACAAGTCTGCGGTCTCGTTCTGGTTTTTCTGTGGCACCGGTTCCTCGGGCTCAGGATGTCCCCCCTTTCTTTCGGAATTACCGTGGGTATGGGTTTAGTGGTTGGCATAGAACCTCTCATGCAAGCATTCGCAACGTTGATGACCAAACTCGCATTCAGGCATGTAGACTTCGTGAGCATGGGCGCATATCACGTTGCTGTCGTCCTCTGGCTTTACTACGCGCATGTCCGGGAAACGATAAGACCGGATGCCGCCACCGTGGGACCGCGATTGCTTGAAGAGACGGCCGAGTTGGGAAGGATAATTCATTCGTGATATCTATTGTTTTTGTGCTGTTACTAATTGCCGTTGCATTCGTCTTGTTTTTGGTTTTTCAGTTCTGGGGCCGCTACTTCCAGCGCGGCCCAAGCGCAAATGCGTCGCAACTTATTCCGGTCGATCTGGATGCCTTCGAGAACCTGACCGACCCGGAAGAGGAAGAATACCTTCGGCGTAATCTTTCGGCGTCTGAGTTTCGGCGCGTGCAACGGTTGCGCATCGGCGTTGCCAAGGTGTACGTCGCAACCCTTTCTGAGAATGCGAGCACTCTGGTATCCATCGGGCAGTCAGCGCGGCACCATCTCGACCCGAAAACAGCAGATTCAGGAAAGAAGCTTGTAGAGCGCGCCATCGATCTGAAAATCGGCTGCCTGCTATTGGCGATCCGCCTGAATGCCGCCTTCGTCTTCCCAACTCTGCTGTCTCCCTCAAGCACGATCGCAATCCGGTATCTGGCAGCCAAACAGGTGGCTGCGAGCATGCCGCGGAAGTCCGCGGCATAGTCCACTGGGCGCGACGCACGTTGCGGGGGCCCATGTCGCCCTAAAGTCAACGCAAGAAAGCCACTTATCGCAGCCCGCTGCGCCCAGACTCAGCCGCACATTCGACATTCCCACATATATCGGTGTTTTGGGGGCCAACCGTCCTGCCAGGGGGAAGCGGCAGGTGTGAAATCCAAATGAGGGTTGGCGGAGCCGGCGAGGGGGTATCTCACAAATCAGCTCCGCCCAACCTCGTACCACGGGCGCATTCTAAGGGAGTCCGCAACCCCGTCACAGAAAAAGCATTACTGGTTACGAAAACCGAACACGGAGCTTTGCGGGCCGGTCCGGCGACCCTGGTTCTTGGGGGATTTACCGGGTGAAACAGACGAATTGGGGCGGCCAGCGACAGTAACGGGTTACCGAAACTCGAAGAGGAGGTTACCGGCAGGCCAGCCTGGCCGACGCTTTGGGCCATGTACTTCGGTGTTTTTCTGCCCTAACCTAGCCTTAAATAAAGGGCCCTGCGGAGGCAATATGAAATACCTACTTATGATTCTTCTGATGTGCGGGGCCGCACACGCCGAGGCTCTGGCAGTAGCCGCCGAATCGCTGCCGGATAGTCCGTCCGCCCATCATTTCGTTTATAGCCCTTTCTGGACCCCGCAAAGCAACCTGGAGTTTGGCATTCTGGCCGGCCTGGTGGCCGCCGACGCAATTACCACGCAGCGCGGCCTGGACAAGGGCCTTCGAGAGGCGAACCCGGTGATGCGTCCGTTTGTGACCCGCGGAGCCGCCGGAGAGGCGGCAGGGTCAGCCCTGGGGTTTGGAGCTGCCATGGGAACGGTATATCTGTTGCACCGCACGCATCACTACAAAGCGGAGCGAATCACCATGCGCTTGTTCGTCGCGGGAGAGAGCGCCTTCGTCGCCAACAATATCGCCCTTATACGGTAGGCAATGCATGGGCTCTCTGGGGCGCCGTATACGCGACCAGAGAGCCCACCTCCGCATCAAGCGACACGATCCATTTAAGAGTCTCCAGCCAAACCGCTCGTACGCACGCCCGGACCAAAAAAGAGCGGAGTGCTCTCAAACGGTCGGAAGGCGCTCGGTCTGACTTAAATTAGACCTCAATGGTGATCTTCCCAGTTATGCTCAGTCTCCCAGCGATGTTCTCTACCATTCCACCACTGGTGATGCTCGTTCCAGCAACGCTCGCGCTCGGCATTTAGATCTCGGCGGCGTTCGTCGGCCGCGCGACTATGTTCGCCGTGGTCATGGATCGCTTTATCCAGCCGGGCCTCCGCCCTCTCGACCGCATGCTGGCACTTTGCCCTGTCATCTGCCTGAAGCCGCGGCATGGGCACAAGGAACAGCAGCGTCGCCGCTACGATTGTCGCTAGAGTGGCTTGCCTGAGTTTTCGAATCAATGTCGTCTCCTTTTTCTGCGACGTTTTTTGCGCACCGGTTTCGATGTGCGTTTCAACTCGCATTCTCTTGAGGATGGTCATCGGTGTTAAAGCCGGTCGACACATCAAGGTGCGTCCCGGGTCACCCCGAATATAAACTCGGATCAAGCGACTCTATTGCAAGGCCTCACGTTCTTCGATCCGGTAAGTCCTGTATTTACAGGCCGGATGGCAGGTTGGTTGGCGCAGAGCCAAGTTCTTGAGTCCGAGACTAGCGCGTACAACTCCCGTCTGCTCAGACATTTCGAGGCGGTCGAAGGGCACAATGCGCCGGTAAGATCTATCGCTCTTGATTGCCGGGGTCGTGCCGCCGGAGAAACTCTCTCATCCCTGCGTCGTCGTGAAACGCTTCCGTGCCGCCACAGGCAGTGGTGGAGAATGCCCCGCACATGTTCCCGTAGGCCAGGCAGGTCGCGAGATCCGCTCCACGCAGAAATTGATGGAGGAACCCGGCGTCGAAGCTGTCGCCTGCGCCGACCGGATCGATGACCGTGACCGGCACGGCCGGCGCGGTGAATCGGCGCCGATCGCGGATGGCAATGGCTCCGCCGGCGCCGATCTTGACCACAACGGTTTCCACTTTTTGAGAGAGCCGCGAAAGCGCAGTTTCCAGGTCGTCAGCCCCGGATATCTTCATTGCTTCGCGCTTGTTCGGGAGCAGGATGTCCACGTACGGCAGGGTCTGTTCGAGCACTCCGCCCCAATGATCGTCGGGATCGTCGTTAGTATCAAGCGAGGTGGTTAGACCAGCCGACTTCATCCGCCGAAAGAGTTCGGGCACATGCGGCAACAGCTCACGCTGCAAAAACAGCGAAGAGATGTGGAAGTGGCGGGCGGACGCCAAGTAATCGAGGTCAAGATCGCCAAAGCGCAATTCGGAGATTGTGCCCGGATACGTGAGGATGTGGCGCTCGCGCCCGTGGGGCAGAATGAGCGTTACGCCGGACTTGGCACCATGCGCCACATGCGCGAGATCCACACCGCGCTCACGCAGACGTTCCATCGCCAGGGCTCCGAACAGATCGTCGCCGACCTTGGCGACGAACCCCACGCGGCTGCCGAGAGCGGCCATATTATGCGCCAGGATGGCCGAGGAACTGCCTAACGTAATGGCGAAGCTGCTGGCCAGCAGCTCGCGTTCGGTGGGCATCTGTTCGGGCAGACCGTAGAGGATCAAGTCAAGATTGATCTCCCCGGCAATTGCGATATCGAGATTGGACATGGAGCAAACCTCTGACTTTGTCGCAGGAAGTTCCCTCATATAAGGAACACGGTGACCGTTTGCAACGGAACACAATTCCGGCTGCAAAATTAGTGCAGAACAAGTCACAAATGAGCAAGCAAGAAAGTGCTACCGCCAGCGACGGTGACTTGAAATAGCTGAAGGTTGATGCGGCGGTCTGCGAGATCCTAACCCCGGAGCCCACAAAACCCCACTCCCGTTCCCCTCCGGGCCGCGCGCGTCGAGTTAGCCGCGCACAATTCCGCACCGGCTGCGAGATCTACGAAACACGTGCTCCACCATTGGGGCTGGGAAAGCATCCCGCCCAGCATGTGCTGCACCGGCTCGGCTATGACTGCCGATATCATTGGGTCCGTTCGAGTCGTTACAGCAACTCTGTCCAACTGGGCAAGAGTTTGCTCGACGATTGGAGCCTAACCGCAGAAACCTACACCAAAGTGACCTTCACTCCCGCCTCTTTCAACGCGTCCAAATCCGGCTTTGGGATCTGCTTGTCGGTAATCACTGCCTCCAGGGCCGTAGCCGGCATGATGTTGCACAGGCTGCGGCGTCCGAACTTGCTCGAGTCGCAGACCGCGATCGTCCTGCGGGCAATCTTGACCATGGCCCGGTTCACTTCAGACTCCGCCAAATTCGGAGTAAAAAGCCCGGCCCTGGTATCGAAACCATCGACGCCCAGGAAGAAGATATCGGCGCTGAGGTGACGCAGAGATTGCTCTGCGAGGGGCCCGACCAGAGAAAACGATTGTTTGCGCAGCACGCCTCCAGTCAGGATCACCTCAACTTGAGTGCCCGCCAATTCGGCCGCGATGTTGATGGCGTTGGTGATCACGGTGAGGTCCTTCCTGTCCTTCAGAGCGCGCGCAATGGCCGTGGTCGTCGTTCCGGAATCAAGCAATAAGGACTGCCCTTCCTCCACCAGGCGCACTGCGGCGTGAGCAATTTGGGTCTTCTCCCTGCGGTGCAGTCTCTCTTTCTGGAGGAGCGTTGGATCAAGCAGAGCACCGGCTTGCACCCGCGGCAACGCGCCGCCATGGGAACGCTGGATGTCCCCCTGGAGAGCGAGGAATTCCAGATCTTTGCGGATGGTAACCTGTGAAATACGAAAATGCCGGGCGAGATCCTTGACGAGCACGCGGCCGTCGCGGTCCAAGATCTCCTTGATTTGACGGTGACGCTCTTCGGTAAGCAGGGCAGTCGAAGGCACGATGTTCCGATTTGTTGCGAATAGTAACTTTCGTAGATGGCCGCCGGAATTGTCAAGTACCATTCCACAGGCTACTTCGTGGGCCCTGCGGCCGACGTGCGCTGCGATATTTCTGCCCTATTCACCCTTCCCCGGTTGCACCTTTGGCGCAAAGGCACTTCCCGGCTTGAACGCCGGCCGCTCCGGCGAATCCGCCACCGTCTCCGTCAGTTTGTAGAAAAACTGATCGAACTTCGCGGCCGCGTCAAAATCCACCGGCTGCGTCAGGTCATCCTGCGGCCGGTGATACCGCACCTTGTACCACTCGCGATAGCGCCGCTCCGCATCGGTCCCCAGATCGAATCCAAAGACAAAACCAATCGCCGGCACCCCAATCCGCAGAAACGGAAAATGGTCCGCTCGCTCCAGCAGCCGGCGCTCCGGCTCCTGATCCGCACGCAGTGTGATGCCCATGCTGCTACCCACCGCCCGAGCCGCATCCCCCAGTGTTGTGTCGTCGATTGCCAGAGCCGTCAGCAATTGCAGCGGAAACAGCGGCCGCAACTGGTCTAGATTAATATCCGCCGCCAGCTTCGCCAGGGGCACGGTCGGATGATCCACAAAATAATTCGACCCCAGCAGCCCCTTTTCTTCACCCGTAAACGCGCAGAACAGAACCGACCGCTTCAGCGTCCTGTGATCCCGCTTCAGATCATCGGCAAATTGAATCAGCAAGGCCACATACGCCGCATCGTCCAGCGCGCCGTTATATAAATTGTCTCCCTCGACTGGCGTTCCATATCCAAACCCGTCCAGGTGCGCCGCAATCACGACAAATTCATCCTTCAAATGCGCATCGCCGCCCGGAAGCATTGCCAGCACGTTCGGCGAGCTGTACGTTCGCTGCGTTACATGAACCCGCACGCGCATCTTCGCCGTGATCTCAAACGATGCGAGTGGATCTCTACGGCCACCTGCCGCCAGAATCGCCGCTGCATCCTTCCCCGAGCCTTCAATCATCCCAGCCAGCGAATCCGATCTTAGCCGCATCACCAGCAATGGCTTGCCTGCCGCATGCTCGATGCCATCGAGTGCCACAGTCCGTGCATACGACACTGGCCACCGCGGCGGCTCCATCGTGAAGTACGGATCATCCACCGCCACCACGCCCACCGCATCACCGGCTCGAGCATTGGCAGCGCGTTCCGCCGATTTCGGCATGCCTTTGCCGTGCGAATCGAAGCACACGACAATTTTCCCGGCGACTTCCCTCATCGCGTCTTTGCCGCAATATCCTCGAAACGTCAGTGGCGCCTCCGCCTCTACCGGCATATTTGCCGCCGGCGTAACCGATATCTGCTGCAGAAAGTCCAGCGACAACTTGGCGCCGTCTGTTCGCATCACGGTGAAGCTCGTCCCCTCGCCCGCCACCGCCACCTCGTGCATCGCGACCGATTGATAATACGTCCCGTCACCGCCCGCCGGCTGCAAACCGGCAGCGCGAAACCGCTCCGCCACATACTCCGCCGCACGCTGGTATGCCGCCGATCCGGTATCGCGGCCTTCCATCTCGTCGCCCGACAACGCTTCCGTAGTGTGCCACCACGCAAGTGTGTCGGTATCGTGAATCTCTTTGTCCCGCGGATGCTGCTGTGCTAGCGCACACGCAACCAAAAGAAGAAATATGGTGACCTTGTGCATCGTGACCGCGAGTATAGCAATCTCTGTTGCAGTTTGAATCCACCTCATCCCACTCGCCGACAGTTCGACATTCGCAATGGATATTGGCTTCCGCTTAGCGGGATCGAAGTCGTTGGCTCATACTGATTCTGTTCTGTCGAATGGAATGTCTCCGGCTTCATGTGAAATCGAAGGCCACAACTGTTATGAGTGGTAGAATTTCCAACGGGTGCTCTCTTGTGACTCGTCAATGGACTGACCCCGAAAATCGCGGTGAGAACGCGTTATGGGCAGGGGATCCGAAGCTGTGGAGATTATCGAAAGCTTCCACGGTTTGTTACACGGTTTCACATTTGCTGCCTTGGGCGCCGATGTGAGATTGTAGAAAAACTGCCTTAAATTAAGCACTTCCACGAAGTGCCGGGATGGCGGAACTGGCAGACGCAGCGGACTCAAAATCCGCCGGGCTTCGGCCCTTGGGGGTTCAACTCCCCCTCCCGGCACCACATTTCCCCCAGCCCTGTAAATAGAGGCTCCTTCGGCTGGTGACCCTACCTTCCCCTACAATGCGAGCTTGGCCATCTTCCGCGCTATCGGTGTCGCTTAAAATATTGCACGGCCCGTTCGTGCTTTTCGGCTGACTCCCGTGTGCCGAAAGTTCCTAGGTTGCGACGTCTTCCGGTCTTGGAATCCTTCTTTCGGGAATACAACCGATATTGTCCGGATTTGAGTTTACGGATCATGGCGATGTCTCGACATACCTGATTGTGATCGATTCGATGGTGGCAGGGCGGACCCAATCCATCGAACGGGAGTAAGTCAACCCTCCGCGATCAGATCAATGGCGGCCTGAACGCGGAGGATTGTCGAATTATCGACCTACGCTGCACTGACCTTCCTCGGCGTCTTGCCGCTTTCACTCGCGGCTGACTTGCCCGCGGTTGCATTGATCTGTTCAGCCAGCGCAGTCAGTTTTTGATCAGCCTCCTTCTCTTCATCGAGGGTTTGTTGGAGAAGTTTGGCGGCTTGGGCGTCTCCCAGAAGCGTCGCGAACGTACGCGCCGTGCCATACCCGGCCATTTCGTAGTGTTCGACACGCTGCGCCGACGCAATAATCGCAGCGTCACGGACATCGGGCACACCGACCTTGTCGATTAAATTACTGCCTTCATCAATGACGCCTTCAATTCCTTTGCACTTTTCTCCCTTGGGTTTTTCGCCGAGGGTTGTGAAGATATTTTCGAGCCGGGTTGCCTGGACCTTTGTGACGTCGAGATGTTCTGTCAATGCTTGCTTTAACTCGCTCGATGTTGCCGCCTTAATCATCTCAGGAAGGGCCTCGATGATTCGTTGCTCGGCATCATACAGATCTCGGAGTTGTTCGAGATAAAGCTCTTGCAGTGAATTGAGTTTCACGATCTTGTCCTCCATTACTAGGTTTCTTGGATTCTGTCTTTCTGGGATTCCGAATCGAGGGGTCAGCTAAGCGTGGATCGAGTTATGCTGCCTTCCTGGTGCCGGCGGCTTTTTTGCGCGGCAGCGCGGCGAGCACGCGGTCCTCGTTTTGCGGCACTCTTTTTCGCCTGCCGTGAGATCGATTGGTGGCTGGCGTCCGATTTTGGTTTGCGTTTGAGCGCGCGGGAAACGGCTTGCGAGCGGGCGCGAGAGGTCGTGTGACGGGCCTCTTCGCCGACCGCAGAGTCCTGCTCAGCCTTCCTTCGCAAGGTAGCCGGGCCCTTGGGCGGTCTTAGTTCCACTCCAGCGCGACGCGCCTTGGAAAGGCCAATGGCAATCGCCTGTTGGGGCGAACTAGCACCGTGTTTGCCTTCCCGGATGTGGTGCATCTCCTCGCGAACGAATTCTCCCGCCTGTGTGGAGGGCGATTTTCCTTCACGAGCGTCTTCCTGGGCTCGTTCCATTGTTTCGCGTTCCGGCATGGCTTCCTCCTACGTTGCGAGTATCGGCTTGGCGGTCATGGGTTTTCAATCCCGCATTCACCCTAGGTCTAGGTACATGTGGATGTAGTTGAGGATCTAACCGAGGAAAGCCAAGCCGCGGTGCGGGCCACCACCACATGCCGGTCGATACGTTTTTTCGTTCCCTGGCCGAAGATCAGGCGGGGAATGCGATTGGGGTGATATTGTCCGGAACGGCCAACGACGGAACCGCCGGAATGGCCGCCATTAAAGAGGAAGGGGCATTACATTCGCCCAGAATGCCGACTCCGCCAAGTACGACGGGATGCCTAACAACGCATTGTCCGGCGCTTCAGCAGTGGTGGTACCACTGCGTACGCGGACGCTCGGAGGAACAGCAGCCGCAAGTGACGGAGCTGTGAGGACTTTCGCCTAACTTGGGCACCTTTGGCCGATCCGTGACCCCGTTTTGCCTGGCTTGTCGCGTTACCTGGTGAACGCTGAAATCTTACTCAGCTCAAACAGGAGAGCGACATGACGACACGAAAAGGAACGCGGACTTCAGACGAGTTCAGACCAATTCCATCGGCTCAAACGACGCATTCAGCCAAGGCAAGCTGTTTTGGTTTCATGATGATGGCCGCGATGCTGTGCGGCATGTTCATCTCTGGGCTTTCTAACCGCGCGGCTGCGCAGCAGGAGAGGCTCAGCGCGAGTGCAACCAGCATGGACAAATCTCATTGGGTGCAGATTCCCGGCGAATTGGTTCGTCCCGACTGTGTGCACCAGCTCCCGAAAGGCGCAACAATCGAAATCGGCACCGATGGACAGACCACCGGCAATGTGACCCTCAACGGCGCTCTCATCGCGCACTATGACGCCTGCCCTGAGAAACCGATCATCACCCGCGCCAGCGCGCATACTGACTCCAACTCCACCCACGCTCCCGGCACCGGCAATGGCTGGGTTGAGTCTTCCTCCTGGAATATCCCTCTTAGTTCGAGCGACAACATCGACTACCTGGGCAATACCTGGAAGGTGCCTTCTTATCCTTCGATGAATGGCGCCCTGATCTTCCTGTTTAACGGCATTGAACCCGCGAGCGAGGCCTGGATCCTCCAGCCCGTGCTGCAATACGGCGTGAGCCCTGCGGGCGGCGGAAATTACTGGGCAATCGCCAGTTGGCTCGTCAGCGCCAACGGCAATGCATACGTCAGCCCCCTCGAAACAGTCTATCCGGGCGACACAATCTTTGGAGCAACGGGCCTGAATAGTGTTTCCGGCAGCACCCTTTACTGGAAGACGGAAGCCAAAGACGAAACGACGGGCGCTTACTCCTGGCTCACAGCGCACGTCTCGAACCAGCATTGGACACTTGCCTTCGCCGGCGTTCTTGAAGCCTACAACGTGTCGTCCTGCTCTCAATTTCCGGCAAGCGGCAAGGTGACATTCAAGAATTCCGTGGTCGACCATGGATTCCCATATCTCGACAAAGTGGCCGGAAACGGCTGGGTCGGCGACATCTTCAATTACGGCGGACCGTACTGCAAATTCATGGTCGTCGCCTCTGCAAGCTCGACTTTAGATTTCTAGACTCTCTCCCCATCAGCCCGGGAGCAACATAAAGCTGCTCTCGGGCCCCCGCCTCCGGTGCAATTATCAGGGTATCGCTAGCTTAGAAAGGGTCTCGAATTCCCTCGCCTGCCAGAGTTTTACGGGATTCATACCGCTGGCCACTACTTTCTGGCCGAGTCCTCCTCGCCCGAAATTCAATCCCCACCGCCATCGATCTATGACCCCACTTTCTCCGGCTTGTCGCGTTACCTGATGAACGCGGTAAATCGACTCTCGGCTCACGGAGACAGACCTGACCACACACAAAGGAGAGAGGCCAGTCGTTCTGACCGTCAGGAGCACGATGGCGCGTATCCCAATGAAGGCCCCCGACAAAGCCTTCAAATTCGCACCCCAGGAGACCAAGGCAATGAAACCCAAGAACACACTTTCCCTGATCATGGCGCTGATGCTTTCGCTGCTGCTGACGTCGGCGGCACAAGCCGATGTCTACGCGCCCAATGCGCCCGCCCCGGCTTACGTCGAACTCGACGCAACCCAGCTCGACCAGCTCGTGGCTCCGATCGCGCTCGATCCTGATTCGCTGGTCGCTCAAATTCTGACCGGCTCTACCTATCCCGATCAGATCTCCGCTGCCAATTTGTGGCTGAATCAGAATATGAACCTGCCGCCCGATCAGCGCGCGGCCGGCGCGAACAATATGTCATGGGACCCCGCCGTAAAGGGTTTGATCGAATTTCCCGCAGTCCTCGACATGATGACGAAGAATGTCGCCTGGGCAGCGCAACTCGGTAACGCTTATTACAACCAGCCTGGTGACGTGATGAACGCCGTTCAGGCCATGCGGTTGCAGGCCCAGCAGTCGAACGTCCTGGTCACGACGACGCAGCAGCGCGTAGTCGTTGAAGCGGGCCTGATCGAAATCGTTCCGGTGAATCCCGCCGTGATTTACGTTCCGTACTACAACCCGTGGACCATCTGGGGCGGCCTGTTCGTTGCTTACCCGGGCTTTGTTGTTCTGCCGCCTCCGGCCGGAGTTGTGTGGGGCGTGGGAATCGGTTTTGATCCCGGAATCGCGGTTGGCGTGTACGCCGGCTTCGGTTGGGGCTTCAGCGCCTGGGCGCCGGTATGGGATGGCGGGGTCGTAGCCTTCGGCGGAGACACCTATATCTCGAACAGCACGACGGTCATCAATCATGGATACTTCGGCGGCCACGACCGTGGCGTATTTGAACACGGCGGGCGCGGCGTACCCCGCGGCTACCATGCCTGCGCTCATCCGGGAGCTGCCCGGGCACGCGCTGATCATGCTCGCGCCGGCCGTTCAGGATTCGGCAAACCGAGCGCCGGCCGTTCGTACGGGAATCACGGAGCCGTCAACAATCGGCGTTCGGCGTCCGCTGGACATGGACCGGCTGCCAATCGCGGAGCATCGTCGAGCCGCGGAGCCGCGGCAGCCAATCGAGGTTCATTCGGTAGCCGTGGCACGTCCGGCGCGAACCGGGGAACCTCCGCCAATCGTGGGATGTCCGCGGCTAACCGCAACTCTTCGGCGAACCGCACTTCCGCTGCCAACCGCAGCGCCTCAGCCAACCGTGGGATGTCTGCCGCGAACCATTCCCCGTCCGCCAGCCGCGGAAATGCGATGGGAAATCGGGGTGGAACCTCAGCGAACCGTAGCGCCTCTGCCAACCGTGGGATGTCTGCCGCGAGCCATTCCCCGTCCGCCAACCGCGGAAGCGCGATGGGAAGTCGAGCTGGAGCACCGGCGAACCACGGCGGCAGCGCGATGGCGAGCCGAGGTGGGTCATCCGCCGGTCGTTCCGGTGGAAACGGTGGCGGTCACTCGTCCGGCAGCCGCGGAGGGCACGGCCGGTAAGGTCGGCCTCAACAGCGTACAGCGAATGATCCCGCGCCAATCCGGACATGAAAGGGTTGGCGCGGCAGGTTCGAAGGAATTTACACAGCAAGAGAATTCATAGGAACGCAGAGGAGATTGGCCATGAGCAGGAAATCAACCATCGTATTTGTAATCGCGGCCGTAGCAGTTACATCAGCTTTGGTTTTTGATGGCGTGTCCCGCCGTCGCGCGAACACTGGCAGCAACGGACAGCCGGCCACACAAAGCCAGCAGATGGCAGCCGCGGCCGACGATCCCGCAAGCTCAAATGCATACACACCGGCCGATGGACAGGCCGACATGGCCGCTGCCGTGGCGAGTACGCAGCCAGAAGGTTTTGGGCAGGATTCGTCGCAACAGGACGTAGGCGCAAGCGACGACTCTGAAGGACAAAGCGTCGCCGATGTCGACACCAGTGCGGCACAATCCAATGCCGACGCCACACCCGCTCCGGATCCAATCGTGGTTCCTGCAGGAACACGACTGACGGTTCGCCTCGGAGAAGATCTCGGATCGAGGATCAGCCGCGTGAATCAGCGCTTCTCAGCTACCCTCGATCGCGACATTGTCGTTCGTGGCGAAACAGTGATTGCCGCAGGCACGGCCGTAACGGGGAAGGTTGTCTCGGCGAAGCCGGCAGGCCCGTTGACGGGTGAGGCCAATCTGCAACTCAAGATCACGTCTGTCCGTCTCGATAACGGAAGTCTTTCGGTTGCAACTGCCACTCGTAGCTTCGGGCCCACGATCAAAGGAAAGAACAAGGTTGGGAAATTCATGAAGGGTATCGTGAAGCGGGCCTCCGGCCAGGAACGGGAAGTTCTTCTTGCCGAACAGTCCGCCTGCACGTTCACATTACAGAAGCGTCTCGAGATTAATTAACGATCCTGCTGCATGGCCACCGCGGGGGCACGGATGAGAGTGGGTCGCCCGTTCCTGTCTTGTGAGCAAGAGATGTGAGGCAGGGCTGTTGACGGAGAGTGGGCCGATTTACCGCGTCACGGCGCGGGCGGGCGATCCCACTTCGATGCGCAGGCTGCAAAATTCGAGCCCAAAACAAAATCCCGTGCGATTACGGACGACTCCAGCAAGGTGGATGGTACCACCAGCCGTGCGGAACTCGACCTCCATAACTTCGCCGGGCTGCAGGTTGACACCGGCGTAGAGTTCCATGCCGGCCCGACTCAGCTTGGAGACCATTCCGGGCACAGCCATGTTGGCGGAGCCGGGTACGGCAATGAACACAGGGGTGTGCAGGTGGTAGCGCAGGAATCGGCGGGTGTCAGTCGAGTCCATTTTTGCAGCAGCGCCCACCTCTCACTTCAGAAGGCTAAGGTGCAGGCCAAAATGAGGCCCAAAATGCAAAACGCAGGCGGCCGTGGCCAAACCGGCCATCAGCATGCCAACCACTTCCGCGGTCTTGAACCACCAGCGCCTCGGCTCCCTTTGTTTCGCCGATGCGGTTCGCAGTTTTTCCATCCAGTCCGGCTCAGGCTGGCTGTGTGTTGACCGCCGCTCGACGAGGTCCCCCAGACGGCGATGATCGTCGGCCGCAAGCGAAACGAAACGAAAAGGTTGCAGGTCCTTGGTGACCGGCTGTAGCATTTCGGCGCCTCCAAGTACAGCCCCCGCGCCCGTCAGGAATATCAACTTGACCTGAGATCCTTCGACACAAGGCTGAGGGAGCGAAAGCAGACCACCAGTAACGGAAATCACCTTGAGGTTAGCCCCGGTGGTCTGGCCGTTCGAAAGACGAAGCACGGCCGGATTGGGCCCCTCGAGGTGGGCGCGCGGAAAACGCCATTGCGGGCGGGATTGGGGAGAGCTGCTCATAATCAACACCAGTATGCGGCGGGGGTGGTTACCAACAGAAGATTACGAACGTGCCAGCCCGATGGGCTAAACGGTTTGAAATGGACTGTCCCAGCGGACAGGGCAATAGGTCCTATGCCGGTTAGGCCTCACCGGGTTAGTGGAATCACGAGGTTATGAGTTGACCCCCAAGAGATCGGAATTTAGGATGCGGACTCTAGCTTGGGCTCTCGTCCTCTATTCCGATCTTCGAGAGCCGGTAGCGCAATGCATTGCGGGACAAACCCAGAAGGCGTGCTGCCTGAGATTTGTTACCGCTGGCGCGCTTGAGCGCTTCGCGAATCATCTCATCTTCCCACTGATCCAGCGTCATGCCGTCGAGCAGAAAACGATCTCCGGCGGCGCGAGTTCGCGGCGAATCCAGTTGAATATCGGCGGCATCCAGCTCTGGTCCGGGCGCCAGCGCACATGCGCGCTCGATCACGTTCTGCAATTCGCGCACATTGCCGGGCCAGTAATGACCGACTAACAATTGCATGGCGTCCGGCTTGATGCCGTCAATGTTACGGCCCGATTCTTTCGAAAAGCGTGACAGAAACAGATTTGCCAACTCCGGTATGTCTTCCTTGCGATCGCGCAGCGGGGCGATGTCAATGGGTACAACATTCAGACGGTAATAAAGATCCTCGCGGAAAGTTCCCTGCTCGAGCGCGGCGCGCAGGTCGCGATTGGTGGCGGCCAGCAGCCGGACGTCGACCTTCAGGGTACGGGTGCCGCCCAGCCGCTCGAACTCGCGCTCCTGAAGAACGCGCAGGAGCTTTACCTGGGTTGCGGGGGGCACGTCGCCGATCTCGTCGAGAAAAAGCGTGCCCTTGTCAGCGAGTTCAAATTTGCCGGGCTTGCTGGTCGCCGCTCCCGTGAATGCGCCCCGTTCGTAGCCGAACAGTTCGCTCTCGAGAAGGTTTTCCGGAATGGCGGTGCTGTTAATTTTGATGAACGGCCCCGAGGACCGGCGCGATTTCTCATGAATCACACGGGCAATCAGGTCTTTGCCCACCCCACTTTCTCCGCCGAGCAAGACTGTCGAGTTGGTCGGTGCCACACGTTCGACCGTAGCCAGCACCTCCTGCATTTTCGGGCTGCGAGCAATCAGGTTGGGATAGCTATACTTTTGGCCGAGGGCCTCGCGGAGTGAGCGATTTTCCTCCTGCAGGCGCGAGTGGTCGAGCTCCTTATGGACCACGATCCGGATCTCGGCCAGCGAGAAGGGCTTGAGCACATAATCGCTGGCGCCTGATTTCATGGCCTCGACGGCCGTTTCAACCGAGCCGAACGCGGTCATGACGACGATGGGCGGCGCGAACTCCTGCTCCTTGGCCTTGCGCAAAAATTCCAGGCCGCTTATACCGGGAAGCTTCAGATCGGTAAGAACGAGGTGTACGGGCTCGGAGGCAAGGAGCTTCAGGCCGCTCTCGGCGTCCCCGGCAGAGAGTGTCTTGAAACCGTCGTCGCCCAGGTTTAACTCGAGCAGGCGGCGCAGCTTGGCTTCGTCTTCGATAATGAGAATGGTCGCCATTGGGTTGTGGCTCGTTTGCTATTCGCGAGGTCGCGACATTTCCTAGCCGGCCGTTTGGATGTGCTCCTCGTGTTCTTCGACAACTTCTTCAAGCGGAAAGAATAACGTGAATTCCGCTCCGCCCTGGGGGCGATTCGCCACCTTAATGAAGCCGTCATGTCCATCGACGATCTTAGAGACGATGGAGAGCCCCAGGCCGACGCCGGTTTTCTTGGTCGTCACAAAAGGATTGAAAATTTCTTCCTGGAGATTTGGCGGCACGCCGGGGCCGGTGTCACTCAGCAAAACGTCAACGCCTTCACGGTGTTTGTGAGCGACGGTGCGAAGCTCGGCGCGTAATGTTCCGCCATTGTCTTCCATGGCTTCATAAGCATTCTGCACCAGATTCAGAAAGGCCTGCTCGCATAAGCTCTCGTCCAGCGGAACCAGCGGCAGGGGGCCGGCGTAACTGCGCTCCACCCGCACTGGTTTTCCCTTCCAGCGGCTCGCTACGGTTTCAAGCGTACGATCCAGCAAACGCGCTATGTCCACGGGATGCCGTTGCGCGTGCAGGGGCCGCGCGAAATCCAGAAACTCGGTGACCAGGGCGCTCAGGCGGTTCACCTCAGTTGAAATGTAACCGGCCAATTCGCGCGAAAGCTCGTCGGAGGCGGCAAGCTTCTGGCCCAGCATCTCGGCTGACCCTTTTATGACGCCGAGGGGGTTACGAATCTCATGCGCGAGGCCGGCGGAAAGCTGGCCCAGAGCGGCCAACCGCTCCGAACGGCGGGCTTCGGCCTGCGCCTGTTCCAGCCGCCGATTCGTTTCGGCCAAGCGTTCGGCGAGTTCGCGATATAGTTCGGTCTGGTGGCGGCTCTGCTGCGAGAACCGGTTGACGACCATCGCCGCGAGAAAGAAGAACATCATACGCAGGCCAAGGTATTCGAAAGCTTCATCGGTCAACTCGTATTCCAGCATCGCGGGGTAAAGAAAAGAACAGTAAGCGGCGGAGGTAACGAGCGTCCAGAGCAGCGTCGCCCAGGGGCCGCAGTAAAGTGCAGCGGTCACAACGGGGAGAAAGTAGATCGGCCAGTAACCGCTGTTGATTCCGATTTCCTCGGTGTGATCCAGCAAGAGCGTGGCGAGGACGATTTTCAGGAGGATGACGTAGAGCACGCCGCGTCTGGGGATTCTGGCGATGATCTTCGCTTCGGCCGCCTGCACAACTCCAATGGCGAGGAGGATTACCTGCTTGTGCCATTCGAGCCGCGGAGGAAGCGCGGCCAGGCCGCCCAAAAAGACCAACCAGATGGTGAGCCAAATCGCGTCGAGGCGGCTATAGCGCCGCGATTCGGGATCGAAGATGGTAGGCGCGGATTCCACGCTGCTTCCATCCAACCGCAGAAAGGCCTTCGGCGTCAATTGCCGGCGACGCCGGAAGCGGGTCAATTCTCCCGATAACCGTAATATCCATCTCTGGTCTGCACGGTCGTATCCTTACGCTTCACTTGCAGTTGCAGGTGGTGATATCCGCTGGCCGAACTCTCTTTATCGGGCGTGTAACCCAGGCTGTACTGGGTGCGCAGTTCTTCCGCAATGCTGGTATAAATCTCGCCGACGGACTCCTTCTTGGAAGCCTCAAAGAACCGCCCGCCGGTCTCTTTCGAGACCCGCTGCAGAATCTTTTTTCCATCCACGCGCGGCTCCTCGGACGGCCGTTGCCCGCCGCCGCGCCGGCCGCCGCCTCCCGGGTAGCCGCCTCCCCCCGGCCATCCGCCGCCGGGCCAACCACCGCCGGAGCGGCCCGTTCTGCCGCCGTTTCCACGGTCGCCATGTTCCTCGTGATGTCCTGCAAAATAGATGCAATACACGATCGTGTCAGCGCGTTGCGCGGACTCAATGGCGCTCTCGAGAGTCGTTTTGCTTCCGCGATCTACTCCGTCGGACAAAATGACCACGGCTTTGCGGCCGGTCTGCTTCTTCAGGAGTTCGGTGGACGCCAGATAGACCGCGTCGTAGAGTTGGGTTCCACCTCGCTGGTGGTCGCGATCTGAACCGGACCGCGAATCGGATTCATTGGAATCATTGGACCGATCCCGGTCCGGCGTTTTCAGCAAATCAAGCGCCGCCTCCAGCTTGTCGTGATGCGAAGTCAGATCCTGCAAGAGTTCGACTTCGCGATCGAAGTGAATCAGGAAGGCCTTGTCCTTATCCTGCACCAGCATCTGGTCCAGAAAGCTGCGGCTCGCATTGCGTTCCTGGTCCAGCACCTCCCTCTGGCTCCAGCTGGTGTCTACCAAGAGGCCGAGAGTGAGCGGAAGATTCGCATCGCGGGAAAAATACTTGATGGTTTCAGGCCGACCGTCTTCCTGCAAAATGAAATCGTCCTTCGTCAGGTCGCGTACGATCTGTCCATGCTTATCGCGAACGGTCACAGGCACCGTGACCACGCGGACATCGACGGCAATTGTGGTGGCCGGGTCGGAATTCTGCTCTGCTTTGGGAGAGCCCGCAATAGCGGCAAGCGAACACGCCACAGCACTAGCAATCAATTTTGAGTGGAGTGAAGGTCGCTTGGCCATCTCTTGAGGAATGGATGCAGGGCACGAGACTTCGCGTTGCCAGCCTTGTAAATGCAGCGTCAAGCTTGGGTAAATCTTCGTAAAGGCCGGATTTTGCGATCTTCAGCGATGCTAAAGTAAAACAGTGCAGCACGTGGATCATAAAAACTTAGGATTGCGCCGCGTTGCTGGTCTGCTGGGCGCACTCCTGGCGTTGTTGCTGACGACTCCCCAGTCTGCAAGTAGCCAGTCAGACTCGGTGCCAGCCGAAGGCGCCACCTCGATCGCGAAAGCGGTCGGAGTGATCAAGAGCGTGCAGCCGGACTCGATTACCGTAGCTGCGGAATCAGGTCGCGATATAGCCGCGAAGCTTGACGCCAACACCAAAATCCTGCGCGTGCCACCCGGGGAAAAGGACCTGAAGAATGCGAGCCCGCTTCGGCTGCAGGACTTGCAACCGGGAGACCGCGTTCTGGTTCGGGGCCAGAACGCATCCGGCATGCAAAACATTTCGGCCCTCACCATTATCGTGATGAAGCAGGCCGACGTCAGCGCAAAACAGCAACACGATCGCGAGGATTGGCAAAAACGCGGCGTCGGCGGTCTCGTTACTAAGGTGGATGTTGCGATGGGCCTCGTTGCAATCTCATCTGGAGGATTCGGAGCAAGCACGACAGTCTCCGTGCACATCAGCAAAGACGCAGTCCTGCGCCGTTACGCTCCGGACTCAGTGAAATTCGACGACGCCAAGCGTGCGCCTCTGGACCAGATCAAGGTGGGCGACCAGTTACGGGCCCGCGGCACGCGCAGTCCAGACGGAGCTGATCTCGCCGCAGAGGAGGTCGTTTCTGGAACGTTCCGCAACATTGCAGGAACTATTACGGCGATTAACGCAGCCGACAGCTCAATCACCGTGAAGGATCTGATTGCGAAAGCGACGGTGGTGGTCAAGGTTGCCGCCGATTCGCAGATGAAGAAGTTGCCAGCAGAAATGGCGCAGCGCATTGCCGTGCGGCTCAAGGGAGGAGCGGGCGCGGGTGGAAATGGGACAGGAGCGCAGAGTGCACCTGGCCGGGACGAAAATCGACGCGGGACCGAATCCGCGGGAGGACGGGGTCAAGCGGGTGGACAGGGTGCGAACGGTTCGCCCGACTTCCAGCGCCTTCTTGGCCGCTTGCCGAGCTGCGGACTGGCCGATCTTCAAAATGGGGACGCCGTGATGATCGTTTCGACCGATGGGGCAGGTTCCGGCGCTGTCACAGCTATCACGCTGCTGGCCGGCGTCGACGCCATTCTGACGAACCGTTCTTCATATTCCCTGCTCACACCGTGGTCGTTGAACACATCGGGAGGCGAGGGTGAGCCGGCCCCATAACCGGCTATTCCGTACGCATGATTTGCCTGGAAAGAGAATGGTGCTCGTTGAAGCGTTTTGTATGCGTCTTGTTTCTAGCTGCCGCGTTGGCCGCCCCTGTGCAGGCACAAACGGTTCCCGATGGAACGTTGCGCGGTACGGTGCTTGATCCATCCGGCGCAGTCATCGCAAATGCGAGAGTTACCGTCGCACCTTCCGGAGGAAGCGCGCCTCGTTCGGCCACATCCAATTCCAACGGAGCATTTGAGATTGGCCACCTCCCGCCCGGTAAGTACACCGTGACTGCGAGCGCAAAAGGATTTACGACCTCCGTACATAGCGATTTGAACGTAACGGCAGGGGAAGTCGCACTGCTGAACATATCGCTTGAAATCAATGTTGAGAAGGAAAGGGTGAATGTCGAGGAGGAAACCCCGCAGGTCGACGTGAACCCCGACAACAACGCCAGTGCAATCGTGCTGACCGGCAAGGACCTCGAGGCCTTACCCGATGACCCCGACGAACTGCTCTCCGACCTGCAGGCACTTGCTGGGCCCTCCGCCGGCCCCGACGGCGGGCAGATTTACATTGACGGATTCACCGCCGGGCAACTCCCACCCAAGTCATCGATCCGCGAAATCCGTATCAACCAGAATCCCTTCTCCGCCGAATTTGACAGACTGGGCTACGGCCGGATCGAGATTTTCACCAAACCGGGCACCGACAAGTACCACGGGCAGGTCTCGGTGATGGGCAACGATTCCGCCTTCAACTCGCGCAATCCGTTCCTCGGCAACGCTCCACAGACTCCTTATGATTCAGTAATCTACATGGGCAATTTTGGCGGGCCTATCAACAAGAAGTCGTCGTTCTTTTTCGACGTGCAACGGCGCAACATCGATGAAATTGCGATTGTCGACGCCCAGGGTACGCCTGAAGATCCGTTAACTCCTTTTAGCGCCAGCATTCCCAACCCTCGCACTCGCACGAATCTCAGCCCTCGCATCGACTACCAATCAAGCCGCTCCAACACGCTCAGCGCGCGCTATCAATACTTTCGTGACACCTGGCAAAACGACGGCGTTGGCGGCTTGGTCCTTCCGGAAGCCGGGTATGACACGCGTTCGACCGAACACACGCTGCAGATCATCGACACGCAGACGATTGGAACCAAGGCTGTGAACGAGATGCGCTTTCAGTACCTGCGCGACAGCAGCAACCAAACCCCGCTGAGCACCACCGTTGGCATCGATGTGCCCGGTACTTTTATCGGTGGCGGCTCGAGCCTGGGCACTCAGACCGATCATGCGGACCACTACGAGTTCCAGAATTACACTTCGCTATCCAGGGGCAAGCACTTCATCAAATTCGGCGCCCGCCTGCGCGATATCAATGACGCCAGCACGTCCAGCGCCGGATTTAATGGCATTTATTCCTTTTCGACCGTTGCCAACTACCAGGCAAGCATCCCGTCGCAGCTCACATTTACCACCAGCCCGTCGGGCACGGCACCCACGATCTCGATCAACCTGATCGACGCCGGGCTCTATGTCCAGGATGATTGGAAGGTACGCCAGACATTGACCTTGAGCGGCGGGCTACGCTTCGAAACTCAAAATCACATTCACGACCATGCCGATTTTGGCCCGCGGATCGGGTTCGCATGGGGCATCGGAGGCGGGGGCAAGAGCGCGCCCAAAACCGTTCTTCGCGGAGGCTTCGGTATTTTCTACAATCGCTTCTCCGAAGGCTCTGTGCTGAATAGCGAGCGCTTCAACGGCGTTACGGAGCAACAGTTCGTCAACGACAATCCAACCTATTCAATTCCTCCCGCCCCAGGAGGGAATACGACCACCTACCGGATCAACCCCGATCTGCACGCGCCCTACATCATGCAGACCGCCTTCAGTCTGGAGCGTCAGGTAACGAAGTACGCTAACGCCACGATGACCTACTTGAACTCCCGCGGCGTCGATCAACTCATGTCCCTCATTCCCGACGCTCCGCTGCTCACGACTTTCCCCAACCCCGCGCCGGCACCGAATCCTGCGATCTATCAGTACGCCTCGGCCGGGTTTTTCCGCCAGAACCAGCTCATCGCCAATTTCAACGTGCAGGCCGGATCGAAAATCACCCTCCACGGGTTTTACGCTCTTAACTACGCCACGAGCGATCCCATCGGTTCCACTAGCGGTGGAGCGTTTAGCACGAATTTCCCGACCGACCAGCAAAACATCCATCTCGATTACGGGCGCGCCTCGTTCGCGACTCGCGACCGCGTCTTCCTCGGTGGATCGATAGCCTTGCCGCGAGGCTTCCGTCTCAGCCCCTTCATGGTGTTCAACTCAGGGATGCCTTACAACGTGACGATACCGCAAGACCTGGCCAGTACATTGCAGTTCAATGTCCGTCCCGCCTTGGCACCGAACCCTACCGGCACATGCGTCTCCGTACTCGCAACCTGTCATTACACAACTCCCGCAACGCCCTACGACCAGATTCCGATCAATTACCTGACGGGTCCGAATCAGTTTGATCTGAATCTCCGTCTGGCGAAGACGATCAGCTTCGGCCCGGAGACAAAAAGCTCGCAACAATCCGGAGGCCCGCCGGGGGGTGGCCCCGGCGGAGGTGGTCCGCACGGCGGAGGCGGAGGTCCTGGCGGAGGTGGTGGTGGGATGGTCGGCTTCGGAGGGCACGGCGGCCCGGGAGGAATGTTCGGCCCTGCTTCAGGTTCGAAGCGGTACAACTTGACGTTCAGTGTCAATGCCCGCAACGCCCTCAATCGCGTGAACGCAGGCACTCCTATTGGCGTTTGGACGCCGGACTCGCCGACCTTTGGAAAATCCATCTCGCTGGCCGGTGGTCCATTCTCCAGCGGGGCGGCCAATCGCAAAATCGAATTGCAGGCAATGTTCAGTTTCTAGGGTGGTTTGGGGGACGGAGGGACGCACACCGAGGAGATCACTCAAAGACGGCATCGGCGACGGCGTGACAATGAAGCAGCGTTTCTGTCCTAGAGAATCCTGGTGGTTCTAGAAATTCTCGCGCACATCGCTCGAGGTGCCACCGGCCGCGGGAATGTAGCATTGCAGGGTGTAATCCATCACCATGCGATCCGCGTTGAATCTCCATCCCAGCGTGCGAATCGTGCGTTTCATGCGCTTGATCCAGCCTCGTGGCAGCCCGTCTCTATCGCGCTGATAGTAGAGCGGGATCACCTCTTCCCGGAGCACACGGAGCAATTCTTCCGCATCGCGCCGGTCGTGCACGTTCGGATCCGAGTGCGTCCTCCCATCTCCGATCGCGAATCCATTCAGGCCGTCATAAGCCTCGGCCCACCATCCATCGAGAACCGAAAAATTCAGACCGCCATTCAACACAACTTTCTGCCCGCTGGTTCCCGAGGCTTCTTGTGGGCGCCTGGGATTATTCAGCCAGACGTCCACACCCTGCACGAAATGCCGTCCCACGTTGATGTCGTAGTCCTCGACGAATACCAGTTTGTCGGCAAACTGCGGGTCGCGCATAAGTTGCGCGACCTGCTGCAACACGCGCTTCCCCGGTTCGTCCATGGGATGCGCCTTTCCCGCGAAGACGAATTGCACAGGCCGATTTGGATGATTCACCATCGTGACCAGGCGCTCAATATCCGAAAGAATCAGGTTGGCACGCTTGTAAGTGGCGAACCGCCGCGCAAAGCCGATCGTCAATGCGTCCTGCGTAAGCACACCTTTCAGTTTCTGGAGCGCCTCTTCCGGTTCACCGCGCCGCGCCGCCTGCGTCACGGCCCTCCGCCGGACGAACTCGATCATTTGCGCCTTGAGATTCAAATGGGTTTCCCAGAGTTCGCCGTCATCCACGTTCTCGATGCCATCCCAAATTTTCGACTCGCTGCTCTTCAGGTGCCATCCGGTACCCAGATGGCGATCGTAGAGGCGGAACATCTGCGGCGCGAGCCAGGTGGGCACGTGGACGCCGTTCGTGATGTGTCCGATCGGCACGGAGTCCTCGGGCTTGCCCGGCGTCAAACCGGTCCACATGGCGCGCGACACTTCTCCGTGCAGCGATGAGACCGCATTGGCCCGCCGCGAAAGCCGCAGCCCGAGCACCGTCATGCAGAACGGTTCGTTGCTCGCGGGGTTTTCCCGTCCGAGCCCCATGAATTGTTCGCGTGAGATTCCCATGGCTTCGCGCAACGGTCCCAGGTGCTCCTCCACCAAGTCCGATTCGAAGCGGTCGTGACCCGCCGGCACCGGGGTATGTGTCGTAAACACGACCTGCCGAGCCACCAGCGGCGCGGCCTTGTCGAAACCTATGCCTTCTTCTTCCATGCGCATTCGGATCGCTTCGAGGACCGCGAACCCGCTATGCCCTTCGTTCAAATGAAGCACGCCGGGCGTGATCCCCAGCGCCTTCAGCGCTCGCAGGCCGCCCACCCCCAGCAGCAGTTCCTGGTGCACGCGCACGCGTACATCTCCGCCATAGAGGCGCGAGGTCAACTCCCGATCTTCCGGCGCGTTCCCGTCCACATCCGAATCCAGCAGGTAAAGGTCAATGCGTCCGACCCGGGCGCGCCACACCTTGGCACGGATCGATCCATGCCGGGTATCGAGTTGCACGACTACGGGACGGCCGTTCTTTCCGATCGCCGTCTCCATCGCCAACTGGTTCACATCTGTCCCGAAGTACTCTTCGCGCTGCCACCCGCTGCCGTCCAGGCGCTGCCGGAAATATCCCTGGGGATAAAACAACCCCACCCCCACCAGTGGAATGCCGAGATCGGATGCACTCTTGATGTGATCCCCAGCCAGCACTCCCAAACCGCCTGAATACACCGGCAGAGATTCATGGATGCCAAACTCCGCCGAGAAATACGCTACCGGCCGCGGCCGCAATACACCCGCCCGCCGCGCCGCCCAGGTGTGTTCGGTCTCCTGATATTCGCGCAGACGCCGGTATGCATAGTTGACGCGACTGTGCAGACCGAGTTCAGTTGCCCGTGATTCGAGTCTAGCCAGCGGAAATTCATTCAGCAGCGCCACCGGATTGTGATTCAACTGGCTCCAACGCTTGGGGTCGAGTTCCCGGAACAGCCCGACCGCATCGTGGTCCCAGCTCCACCAGAAGTTCCGGGCGAGCGCCCAGAGTCGTTCCTGAACCGGCGCAATGAAACGGTCCAGCGTGCGCGCCTCGCTCACGACCGGAGCCACGCGAGCCGCCGCTTCCTGCAGCATTCTGATTTCGTTCTCCGGGAAGATCCGCGCCTCGACCGTCTGGATTACCAGCACTCCTTGCAACACGCCACGATCTACCAGAGGCACGCCCAGAAACGACTGATAGGGATCTTCGCCCGATTCGCTGAAATACTTGAAGCGCGGATGCTTTCCGACCTGCTCGACCGCCACTGGCCGCATTTGCTCAGCCACGAGCCCGGTCAGACCTTCCTGCACCGCCATGCGCAACTGGCCGATACAAGAGGGCCGCAACCCTACTGTCGCCGCCAGGACCAGGTTGGCGCGGTCCGGCTCAAGCAGATACGCCGAGCACACATCAACTCCGAACCGCCGCGCAATCAGCGCGACCACGTTGCCCAGCGTCTCAGCCGGGTTGCCGGTTTCCGCCGTCAGGTTGGCAATCTCATCCCAACCGAGGACGTGGTTCGCTTCCAGCGAACACACCGCATCTTCAGGAGCCGGCTTCGTCTGAACCTGATACTTGCCGTCTGCGCCGCTCGCATCTAATTCGTCGGTACGGTCCACTTTCCCTCTCAGTCTCATTGCGATCTTGCGCCGTGCAGCCGAGGCGCGCCATCGATCCCCCAGGGCACCCTACTATTTTATCGGGAGAACGAACTCAAGCCACGCCCCATCTTGGGAATTGTGCATTACCCCAGTGCAAATTCGGATGCCGCAGACTTGATTGACTTGCGCCGAGGAAGCTCGTCCAGCGCCTCCGAGATTCCGCTGCCTCTGCGCCCAACTCATCTCCCTCAACCACCTCCGTGTGCTCTGCATCACAGCTTCGCGATCTCCGAGGTCATATAACAAGGACCGAAACAGACCATAAACATCAGATTCCGAGGACCTCAATCATGGAAGGCGACAAGAAGGTAATTGCGGAATTGAACACCGCTCTCAGCGGCGAACTCACCGCGATCGTGCAGTACATGGCACATTCTGAAATGTGCCAGAACTGGGGCTATGGCGGCCTCGGCAGTCTCCACAAGGCGCGCGCCATCGAGGAGATGCACCACGCAGAAGGCCTGATCGAGCGCATCATCTTCTTGGATGCCCTTCCTGCCGTCGGCGTCGGCCTGAAACCGCAGCTGGGCACAAAGGTCCAAGAGCAGCTCGAGATCAACCTCAAGGACGAACTCGGAGCTGTTCGCGACTACAACAATGCCGTGAAGGTCTGCGCTCAAGCCGGAGACGACGGCTCCCGCGCCCTGTTCGAGCGCCTTCTGAAGGACGAAGAGCGGCACGCCGACTTTCTGGAATCCCAGCTCCACGCGATCAGGGAAATGGGAATCGGGCACTATCTGGCGCAGCAAATGCAAGCGGAGAAGTAGCCCTGGGTTCGAGTCCCGAGATTGCAGGAGAAGTTGGCAGCGCGAACTACCAAGTCATTGCGATGAGGGACTCTCGCCTCAATCTGCCGGATGGAATGAGGTTCAGCTCTTTTTCTTGAAGACGCCGACGATATTCTGCGAGTGCACTTTGTAGGCTCTCGCATCCTCGTCCCACCGGTATTCCGTCCGGCCTCCGATCCTCTCGGCAACTCCAACCAGCTCATACCTCGCGAGGCAAGCGCTTATCCATGCGGTCATCGACTGCGCTTCCGGAGAGCCTTCCGTCGGCAACCATGAGGTCCTGCTCTTGGCGATCACCAGGTATTGTGGATCGGCGGACTCGATTTCGCCGATCATCTGCTTTTGCATCTCGAGCGAGTATTTCTGCTGCTCCATCAGCCCGTAGACGTAGATAAAACCTGTGGCGGAGTGTCGCTTCGCATAGAAGTAAATCTCCGGTTCCGAACCCAGCACCGCTACCGGCTCACCCGGCGAAGTGTGTGCATCCAGATAATCGGCGATGACCTTAGCCTCCGGAAACGGGTTTGAACCATATTCCTTCTGGCAAACTTGCCCCGGTTCCATCTCGAACAGGACATCCTTCTGCGCGAGCACGGCATAGCCAAGAGCCGCTGCGAATATCACACCCGGAATCGCCGCCCAGGCCGGCCTCCTTGAAGCCAGGAACTTTGCCGCGGAACAAACCGCACTTCCGGCCAGTACCGCGAGCGCCGGCAACATCAGGATGAAGTAGTGCCTGCGAAAGTAAAGGCCCGGGCAGACGCCCAGAAAGGAAAGGAGCAGAAGTGCGGCGAGCAGAATCCCAGCGCGCTGGTTCTCCTGGTCCCGCAGCGAGATAACTAACCCGATAGCAGCGACGATCCATAACCCAATGGCGGGCCCCACAACCCGGGGGAAGTTGTACATAAACTCGCCGACCCCGCGAGAAAGGCCAATCTCGGACGTGTATTGGCTGGCATATGTAAAAACCCAGAACCGGAAATTCCCGAAGACACCTGCGGCCAGCAGGATCAGGCACGTCAAAGCAAATGGCAGCGCCACGCCCGCGCCATAGCTGGCAGATCGAATGAGCACTCTTCTCCACCGGATAGGCGGCGGCCACTCACCGGCCAGCACACAGAACCCTCCGAAAGCGGCAAAAACGATACCGGGCTGCTTCATGAGAAAAGCCAGGCCGAGCAGAAAACCGCCGACAAAGATCTGCCAAGTCCGGTCGGTGTCCATAGCGCGCAGCAAAACCAGTATCCCGGCCATCGCAAAAAACACGACGAAATGGGCAGCGTGCGCGGCCAGGCCAAGAACCGAAGCGCTGGTCGAAAGAACGGCGTAGGAAGCTGCTGCCACTACGCCTCCTGATTGGCTCGACATGCGTTTGGCCAGCACATAGACCAGCAGGGTTGTTGCCACATTCACCAGCAGCAGGCCGACGTGGATCGCGGAAGGACTCTGCCCAAAAATCGCCATCATCACGGCATACGCCGCTGCCGTGCCTGGCAGCTTCATTGTGTAAGCCAACTTGTAAGGAGGTATCCCCTGAAGCATCAACTGCCCCGCGTATGCGTACTCGCCTTCGTCTCGCTCGAGCGGCATCGCTCGAAGGCGCACCCGGATGACTGCAACGAAAACGATCACCAGTACCAGAAACGCATAGGCGAAATACTTCCCATCGATTCGGCGCGACGCCGGCGGCGTCTTCAGGCTTTGTTTCTTGGACTTTCCCATTCGGTTATTAAGCTAACATTTTCGCTGAGCGGCGGCAGCCCGTCCGCGGCGCATTATAGTGAATCAGTACGTCGGCTGGTCCAACCGGCAACTCGTTCCTGGACGTCCACCTGCAACTTTTCCCGCTGCATCGGTATCTTATAATTTGATGAGTTTTTGTGGGGGTAGCTGGTCTTCATGGCAGTGTGCCGAACTGGAGACATCACAGGAGTAAGCATTCATGCTGTTCAAAAAGAACCACGATATTCCTTCGTCCGAGATTACTGGCAAGGAGACCTATCTCAGTCGCCGCAAGTTCCTGGCGAGTGCGGCGCTCGCCGGCAGCGCAGCGGTGACCGGCGTAGGTCTGCGCGATCTTGCCGATCCATTCCTGACCGCAGAGGCCAATGCCAAAATCGACGGGCTGCGAAAAAGCTCATTCAGCACGACTGAGAAACAGACTCCCTACAAGGACATCACCAACTACAACAATTTCTACGAGTTTTCGACCGACAAGTATGAACCCGCGGCGCTCGCGAAGGACTTCAAGCCGCGCCCCTGGACAGTGACCATCGACGGCATGGTCAAGAAAAAGCAGGAGCTCGACGTGGATGCGATCATCAAAATGTCCGCACCTGAAGAGCGCATCTACCGTCACCGCTGCGTGGAAGGCTGGTCGATCGTAGTACCCTGGGTCGGCTTCTCGCTCAGCGAACTCATCAAGCGCGCTGACCCGCTTCCGAGCGCGAAGTTTGTTGAGTTCACTACCCTGCTCGACCCCAAGCAAATGCCAGGCCAGCGCGTGGAAGTGCTGAAATGGCCGTACGTGGAAGGCTTGCGTATGGATGAGGCGATGCATCCGCTGGCTTTACTCTGCTTTGGTCTTTACGGGGAGCTGCTGCCGAATCAGAATGGCGCCCCGCTGCGCATCGTCATCCCATGGAAATACGGCTTCAAGAGCGCGAAATCAATTGTGCGCATTCGGTTCATTGACAAGCAGCCATTGAATAGCTGGCAGCTCGCCGCGCCTAACGAGTACGGGTTTTATTCCAACGTCAATCCCCAGGTGGACCATCCGCGCTGGAGCCAGGCCAAGGAGCGCCGGCTGGGAGAGTTTTTCAAGCGGGAGACGCTGATGTTCAACGGATACGACCAGGTCGCAGGCTTGTATTCGGGGATGAACCTGAGGACAAATTTCTAGGAATTTGTAATTTCTGATTTGCAATTGAAATCTATCGGCTGAGTGAGATCGGATCTCGAAGGTTTTGCCTGTCATTACGATTCTGCAATTACAACTTGCAGATTACCAACAAGACTTTTCGGCTTTCAATTACAAATTACAGATCCAATGAAGCTCCGCCTGACCAAGATCGTTGTCTTCGTCGCCGCCCTCATCCCGCTCGGCCGCCTGGTCTGGAAGGCTCTGCACGACGGACTGGGCGCTAATCCGATTGAGGTCATCACTCACTCAACGGGTGACTGGACCCTGATTCTGGTCCTCACCACGCTATCGATTACCCCCCTGCGCCGCCTCACCCGCCAATACTGGCTGATCGGCATCCGGCGGATGGTTGGGCTGTTCGCGTTCTTCTACGCTACCCTCCATTTCCTTACCTATATATGGCTCGACAAGTTTTTCGACCTGCACGAGATGTTGAAGGACATCGCCAAGAGACCCTTCATCACGGTCGGCTTTTCGGCATTTGTGCTGCTGGTCCCGCTGGCTGTCACTTCGACGGCCGGATGGATCCGGCGTATGGGCGGAAAGAACTGGCAGCGGTTACACCGGTTGATCTATGTGACGGGAATTCTCGGGGTTGTGCACTACTGGTGGCTGGTAAAAGCAGACATTCGCAAGCCGGAAGAATACGCGGCCGTGCTCGGGATTCTATTGCTTTACCGAATCATCGCGGGGACGCTCGAACACTGGAAGCGTACGCGCGGGTCGGTCCTCTCTTCCGCTCCGGCGCAAGCCAACAAGGCCTAGCCGGGGGTGGGGAACTTGTCCGGTTACTGTTCTTTACAAGAAACTTTTCCTTCGGACTGGGGTTTTGATGCATCCTAAGGGACATCACCTACAGGAGAGTGTCTTATGAATCCCCTCGCTTCCACGAAGTGTGCCGGACGCCTGCTCGTGACTCTGGCAGCGGTCTCCAGTATTTTGTTTATGGCAGCCTGCGGCTCCAGCAACAGCACCACGGTCAACCAGCAAGGATTTTCCAACGCCAGCCTGAATGGCACCTATGTTTTCTCCTCCAGCGGGTTTGATGTCAACGGCGCGTTCCTGGCGGTGGTCGGAACAGTCACGGCCAACGGTAGTGGCGGAAATAACGGCATCACCGGAGGCAATATTGACGTTAATGGTTTTGACATAGCTCCCTCCTCTACTGCGGTCGCCTCGGGCAACTACAGCGTTAGCAACGACGGACGCGGCCAGATGACGCTATCAACGCCGGACAGCACGCTCGCCAGCAGCATCACGCTGGATTTTGTACTCACAACGACTACGGGCGGATCCGGTACGGTAAGCACGCACGGCCTGATCACGGAATTCGACGGCAACGGATCCGGCAGCGGCAGCCTCGATTTGCAAACAACCGGCGCCCTTTCTGGTTCCTATTCGTTTGGGCTTGAAGGTGCCTCTCTTTCCGGCAGCAATCAGATTCCGCTGGCCATGGTAGGGACATTTAACTCGGGCGCCAACGCTGTCCCAGGCATATCCACAAACGGCCTCGCGGACATCAACAGCGGCGGCACCGCGCCGGGTGGAACCGCGGGTCTTACACTTGCGGCAAGCGTGACCGCAGGCTCGCCAGGCACAGCCACTTTCACTGCTTTCTCGGGCGGGACCACAATCGCGACTTATAACTTCGATGTCTACATGGCCGATGTCGCGCACTTGAAATTCATCGAAACCGATGCCGGTCAAACCATTCTGGCGGGCGACGCCTTTACGCAGCAGACCTCGCTTCCCGAGGGCGTATATGCCTATGGCATGGAGGGAATCGATTCCTCCGGGGAACCAATCGCTATGGGCGGATTTTTCAGTTCCGACGGCTCCAGCGTAATCAGCGCGGGTCTGGAGGACTACAACGACGCCGGCACGGTCAGCGAGGTAACCGGCATTGGAGGTTCTTTCACGCCCTTTTCCGGCGGCAGGACAGAACTGAGTCTGAACAGCTTCTACAACGGTGTCTCCGGAGTGTTGAGTGCACCGGTCTTTGCCGCGTATCCCTCGAGCGGTGGCATGGAGTTACTTGAAGTCGATAACCCGGTCAGCGGTGTGGGGATCACCGGCGGCTTCACGTTGCCCCAGGGCAGCACGAGCGGTCCCGCGGCACAAGGCTACGGGCTGAATATCTCGGCGGACAACGGCGGCGGTTTTGAGGAAGATGATATCGCCCAGTTCACAGTGGACAGCAGTAACAACTACAAGGGCACGGTAGACATCAACGACGAGGGCTCCACAGGCTCGGCAGCATTTAACGGCACACTCACCCCCGATTCAACGGTGGCGGGCCACGGATCGGCAGCATCGTCGACGGGTGAAATCAACTTCAACTACTATATTGCGGGCCCAGCCGCCTTTATCCTCGAGACCGATTCTAACCAACTCGGGGTGGGAGTCGTCGAAGCACAAGGAACGGCGGCGGTCGATGCCAAGGCGCACTCCTATTTCGCAGGTGCGCGAGTAAAGCCATCCGTCCGGGCCTTTAAGAAGCGTACCAAGTAGTTCGCGAATCCACCGCGAGACAAAAATGAGGCGTGGCCCAGGGGCCACGCCTTATTTATCGTTTCCGAAAAAGTGTGTTACTGAAAGCGAGGATTTGTGGTCAGGCGATGCCTTCGGCGGCGACTTTCTCGGTCATGAAAGCCTCAATCACGTCGCCGACCTTGATGTCGCCATAGTTGGCGATGGAAATACCGCACTCCATTCCGTTGGTCACCTGGGAAGCATCGTCTTTGAAGCGGCGCAAGGACCCGACTTTCCCCTTGAAGACGACTACATTGTCGCGCAGCAGACGCACTTCCGAGTCGCGTTTGATGAGGCCTTCAGTGACACGGCAGCCGGCGATTGTCCCCACCTTCGGGATACGGAACGTCTCCAGCACCTGCGCCCGGCCCTGGAAAGTCTCCTTGATAGTGGGCTCGAGCAGTCCAGTCATGGCGCGTTTAATCTCGTCCTGCAGTTCGTAGATGATCGAGTGCAAGCGGATGTCGACCTTTTCCTGGTCGGCCAATTCCTGGGCCTTGCGTTCGGGACGAACATTGAACCCGATGATGATGGCATTGGAAGCCGATGCCAGCAGAACGTCGGTTTCGGTGATAGCGCCGATGCCCGAGCGCAACAACTTCAGCCGCACCTTGTCGTTGGAAAGGCGGCCGAGCAGATCGCCCAGCACTTCGACCGAACCTTGTACGTCGGCTTTCAGGATGATGTTCAGTTCCTTGGTGCCGGCTGTCTTCATCTGCTCGGCCAAGCCCTCGAGCGAAACTCGCGAACTCTTGGCGAGAGCTGCTTCGCGGGCTTTCTGCTCGCGGTATTCAGAGATATCACGGGCTTTCTCTCGGTCAGTCACAACCACAAACTGGTCGCCTGCCTGCGGCAGGCTTTCGAGGCCCAGGATTTCGACTGGGGTGGACGGCGGGGCTTCCTGCATCTGCTGTCCGCGGTCGTCGAACATGGCACGAACCTTGCCGTAGGCATTGCCAACTGCGAAGTTGTCCCCGGCATGGAGGGTACCGTTCTGCACCAGGATGGTTGCGACCGGACCACGGCCACGGTCGAGTTTCGCTTCGAGGACCAGGCCGCTCGATGCGCGTCCCGGAGTAGCCTTGAGCTCCTGCAGGTCGGCCGTCAGGCAGATCATCTCCAACAGCAGATTCAGATTGGTCTTTTTCTTGGCGGAAACATCCACGAAGACCGTCTTGCCGCCCCAATCTTCGGGCAGCAGGCCGCGATCGGCCAGCTGTTTCTTCACGCGCTCCGGCATGGCTTCCGGCTTATCAATCTTGTTGACGGCAACGATGATCGGGACCTCAGCCGCATGGGCGTGGTCAATGGCCTCAATCGTCTGCGGCATCACACCGTCGTCGGCCGCGGTGACCAGTACGACGATATCGGTAGCCTTGGCTCCGCGGGCTCGCATGCGGGTGAAGGCTTCGTGGCCGGGCGTATCGAGAAACACGATCTCGCGCCCGAACGCGGGCGATGAGGTATCGGTGATGCGAACTTTGTATGCGCCGATGTGCTGCGTGATTCCGCCCGCTTCTCCTTCGGCAACATTCGTGGAGCGAATGGCGTCGAGCAGAGTGGTTTTGCCGTGGTCGACGTGCCCCATGATGGTGACGACCGGCGGGCGCGAAACAGATTCAGCTCCTTCTTCGCTGCTCTCCGTGGCTTCGGCGGTATCCTTTGCGGCCTGTTCTTCAAAGCTGATGACTTCAGTCTCAGCGCCGAAGAATCGCGCCATCTCGCTCGCCAGTTCGGCATCGAGCGTCTGGTTGATAGTTGCAAAGACGCCGCGTACCACCAGCCGAGCAATGAGATCCTTGGCGCGAATGCCGAGCTTCTCCGCCAGGTCTTTCACGGATATTCCTTCGGTAATCGTAATGCTGCGCGTAATGGGCGCCGGCTCGTTGCTGACGATCATGCGCGGCGGCGGCGTGTAGCCCTTCATCGGGCCTTCTTTGACGCCACGCGGAACGTATCTCTGCCCTGGGCGCCGCGCGGGTCCGCCCGGGCGGCTTCCGGGTCGTGGCAAGCCCGGCGGAGGCATAGCTCCGCCACCTGGACCAACACCAAGCGGGCGGGCTCCCGTTGGGGAGACACGGGTCGGGTGCATGGGGCGCCGTTCGCCAGGGCGTAAGGGCGGACGAACTCCCGGCGCTGGCGGGCGCGCCGTACGCTGGAAGATTGGCTGCCCGGGAACCGGCCGTCCGGGCGCAGGTCTTGGAGGCACTCCCGGAACTGGTACCGGGGCTTTGTACACCGGACGAGGCCCCGTCTGCGGCATGATCACGCGCGGTGCGGGTGGCGCCTGAATAATGGGCTTTTCGGGAAGCGCAGGCTTCGCCGGCGGGCTTGGCGGCACCGAAGCCGGCGCACCGGCAGAAGGAACCGAGGCGGGCGGAATTCGCGGAGGCACGGCGACCGCCGGGGGCACGGTACTGGCGGCTTGAGGAGGTGCTACTGGCGCGGCGGACTTTGGTGGTACGGCACTCGGTGGCGCGGCTACCGGGGCCTTCGGTGGTATCACAACCACGGCCGGCGGACGCTGGGCCGCAACCGATGCTGGCGTCACAAATCTTGGAGCTGGCGGTTCTGCAATTGGCTTGGAAGGAACAGGCTTCGCGGGCGCAGGCGCTTCGGCTTTCGCCTCGATCGAGGGCATTGCTACCGGAGGCTTTGCCGCCGGCGGGTGGGGTACTGGGCGGGTAACGGGGTGCTCGGAGGCCTCCTTCTTCTGCGTGATGGCGCGGAGCGCATCTCCAGGGCGCGAGATATGGGAGAAGTCGAATTTGGTCTTGATTTCTTCCTCGCCGTGTATGGGGGAGCGAGACGCCTTCGCAGGACTCGATCCGCCTTCGGGGTGCGAGCGAAGACGCTTGCGCACCAGTTCAGCTTCGTGATCTTCCAGCGAACTGGAATGCGTCTTCTTTTCCGTGACGCCGACTTCGGCCAGTACGTCAAGAATGGCTTTGCTCTTGACCTCCAACTCACGGGCCAGATCATTGATTCGAATCTTCATCCGCTCTCAGTTTCCTTTTCCTGTCCCGCATGATTCGTTGTAGCGTTACGCTTGCATAGCCAGCCTCACGGATCCTGCCATCTGAACAGCGACGGTTCCAATCGCGATTCGTTCTGCTCAACCTTCGGCGAGCCTCGCGCCTTCGATCCGGAAGGCGCTCCGGACCCGCCATATTCCCTGAGTTCAGCTCTCTTGGCCGTTCGGAGCTTTGTCTTCAGGAGCTTCCTCTTCGGAGGCTTCCTGGGAAGGCGATGGGACGCCTTCCGGCGCGGCCGCCGCAGGCTCGGGTTCGTCGGTAGACGTTCCTGCCTCGCCCGCAGTGACCGCCGGTGATTCCTCGCCAGAAGCCGCTTCCGTGACCGCCAGGCCCGAGTCCTGTTCCGCGACCTCAGGCTCCGCGGCGGCTGCTTCGGCGCCATCCAGACTGGCAAAATAATTATTGACTGCAATACTGATTTTTTCCACCGTTTTCGGGCCGATGCCTTCGATCGCTTCCAGTTGCTCGGGGGTCATATCCGCCAGGGCTTCAACTGTGTTAATGCCCGCGGCCTTCAGCTTTTCGACCAGGCCTTCACCCAGGCCGCTGACATTCTCGAGCGGCGTGACAGTCTGAGTGACCAGCGCGGACATCTGCTGTTCGACTTCCTGCCGTTTCTCTTCTTCGCTTTTGATATCGATTTTCCAGCCGAGCAGTTTCGCGGCCAGGCGAACGTTCTGTCCCTTTTTGCCGATGGCAAGCGATAGCTGGGTATCATCGACGACGACTTCGAGATGCTTTTCTCCTGCGTCGACGACGGTCACGCGGCTCACCTTGGCAGGTTGCAACGCTTTTTCGGCGAAGGTGACCGGGTCTTCGTGATATTCGATGATGTCGATCTTTTCCCCGCGCAGCTCGCGAATGATGGACTGCACGCGCATGCCCTTCATGCCAACGCAGGCGCCTACCGCGTCCACGTCCTTGTCTTTCGACATGACGGCGATCTTGGTACGCTCCCCGGCCTCGCGAGCCGTGGCGCGGATGACGACGGTGCCATCGTAGATCTCCGGCACTTCGGTTTGAAACAGGTGCTGCACCAGTTCCGGGGCGGCCCGCGAGACTACAACGCCCGGACCTTTGACCGCTTTTTCGACGCGCACGATCACGACGCGAATGCGCTCGCCGATGGCAAACGATTCCAGGCGCGACTGCTCCTTGCGCCCCATGCGCGCTTCGGCCTTTCCCAGGTCAACAACCACGTCTGGACCTTCGATTCGCTTGACAGTGGCATTCACGATCTCGCCTACGTGGTCCACATATTCGTTGTAGACGGTATCGCGCTCTGCCTCCCGCACCTTCTGGAAAATCACCTGCTTGGCAAGTTGCGCGGCGATGCGACCGAGAATTCCTTCGGTTACCTTCGGGACCAGCAATTCGCCCCCGACCTCCGCGCTTGGATCGAGTTTGCGCGCCTGTTCCACAGTGACCTGCAGATTTGCATCCTCGATCTGCTCGGGCGTCTCCACAATCGACTTCACCGCATAAGCGTTGATCTTGCCGGTATCCTTATCGAGCACGGCGCGCAGGTTTTCCTGCGTCTTGTAGTACTTGCGCGTGGCCACGACGATGGCATCTTCCACCGCGCTGACAACGATTTGCGGGTCAATGCCCTTTTCCCGGCTGACCGCGTCGATGATGTTGTAAAGTTCGCTTGGCATAAATCACTTCTCGGTTCCCGCTTCCCACTCCTCACGTGTCAGCCAGTTCTCAAGAAATCGAATTCCTGAGAACCACGAACCGGGAACTAAATCTCCGGCACCAGATTCGCCTTCTCCACATTGGCGAGGTCGATCTCCACCGATCCAGAACCGTCCCTCGGCCGCTTCTTCCGGCGCTCTCCGCTCAAATCGAGTACCAGTTTTCCGCTCTCAAGACTTTCCAGCGTCCCTTCAAAATGCCGGTTGTTGTTCACCGGTTCGCGGGTCGTCAGCTTCATTCGATGCCCGCGGAAGCGCTCAAAATCGGCCGCCGTTTTCAGCTTCCGGTCGAGTCCAGGAGACGAGACCTCCAGCACATACGGCCCGCCCGGCATCGCGTCCTCGACATCAACGATCGTTCCGAATTCGCGGCTGAACGCCGAGCAATCTTCATGCGTAACTCCGTCGGGATGGTCCGCCGACGACACCGCCCCCGGGCGGTCAATATACACGCGCAGCATCCGGTGCTTGCCCGACCCGAGAAATTCAATGTCGACCACCACCAATCCGGTTGAGGCCGCGACCCGCCCAGCAATCTCCCGGAGCTTACCTTCATCAAAAGCCATTGCTTCAGTAACTTACGCAAGAACGTCGTTCCAAACTCGCCCCAACTAAAAAGTGGGCTTTCGCCCACTGGTGTGCTCAGCCAATCCAGACACTACGACACAACAGTTTTCATCTCTAACTATACGCCCGCATCTCCCAAAACACAAACGGCCGGGTACAATCGCGAGCAGAAGCGACAGCGTTCTTCAACCGGCAATTCTATGCGCCACGCGATTCTCGGTGTCGGAGGGGTGGGCGGCTTCATTGGCGCCTGTCTTGCTCGCATCGGCGAGCCAGTTACTCTCGTCGTCCGGCCCGAAACCCTCTCTACTCATCCTCTCAAGCTTCACCTCGACAGTCCCTTTGGAAGCTGGGACGCCGACGTGACGTGGACCGTCTCGATTCCGACGGCCGACATCCTGTGGTTGACACTGAAAGCAACGCAGCTCGAGGCTGCTCTACACCCGCTTGAAGCTTCCGCATCGCCGGGCACCATTGTTCCACTGCTCAATGGGCTCGATCACCTGCCCGTGTTGCGCTCGAAATTCGGCGCCGACCGGGTGATTCCGGCAACCATCGCCGGCGAGTTTGAGCGGCTGAACGTTGGCCACATCGCCCATCTTTCTCCCTTTGCCATCCTGAACATCTCATCGCGGGGCCGAGCGCAATTCGAACTCATCATCGAGCCGCTACGTCGCCTGGGTTTGGCTTGCAATCTTATTGGCGACGAGACCACGCTGATGTGGACCAAGCTGGTTTTCCTTGGTCCATTCGCGCTCGCGACCAGCGCGTTCGACAAGCCCATCGGCGAGGTCATAGCCGACGCCGAAGGCTGGCGCATGCTCGAAGAGTGCGTGCGTGAAACCGCCGCGGCGGGCCAGGCCGAAGGAGCAAAACTGGACGCCGAGATGGTTCTTAAGACGATGAAAGGCGCGCCGCCCGCGATGCGCAGCTCCATGCAAAAAGACATTGCTCAGGGCCGTCCGCCGGAATTGGACGCGATCGGCGGCGCAATCGTTCGTGCCGCTCACCGACATCATCTGAGGGCTTCTGTCACGGAGGAACTAATGGCCCAAATCGAACGCCGGCGCGTCGCAATGCCGCGTGTCTCCTGAATGGGCGGCCAAAGCGGGACCAAGCCCTGATTTGCGAGCGCCCGGCGACACCGTGGATTCCAACTCACCCTGACAGCATCCCGGTTTATAATCTAGCGTTTCATAGCCGTTCTTTTCGGAGCCTACAATATGGCACTCGCCTCAATGGCAGCGACTCCCGCCCTGAAAGAAATCTACGTGCAGTTAAAGACACGCATGGACAAGGCTGTCGAAGACTTCCGCCGGGAAATGGCGGCAACGCGCACTGGTCGCGCGAACGTACACATGCTGGACACGGTATCGGTGGACTACTACGGGTCGCAGATGCCGCTCAACCAGATTGCAACCATCCACGCGCCCGAGCCCCAGATGATCACGGTGCAGCCGTTCGATCCCTCCGCGCTGCAGAACATGGAAAAGGCAATCCGCTCGGCCGACCTCGGCCTGAACCCCATGAACGACGGCAAGATGATCCGCGTTCCCGTACCGGCGCTCACGGAGGAACGCCGCAAGGAGATGGTCAAGCATTTGCACAAAATTCTCGAGGAGCACCGCACCGCCATCCGCAACGTCCGCCGAGACGGCAACGACGCCATCAAGAAAACGATGAAGGACAAGAAGATCACAGAGGACGACGAGAAGCGCGCGCTCGAAGAGATTCAGAAGCTCACCGACGACGAAATCAAGAAAATGGAAGAGATGAGCAAAGCAAAAGAAAAAGAAGTTCTGGAATTCAAGTAGTCGTCTGATTCTATCCCTGTGTGGCGCGGGCGCGCTCGTCCCCGCGGCTTTACTGACGAGAAATTGCGCAAGAATCGACCTCGCCAGCCACTACTTCACCACCACTTTCACCGTCTTCGTCGTTCTCCCATATTCATTGGTCGCTGACAGCGTGTACTTGGTCGTCGCCGTCGGCATCACCACCGCCGATGTCCCCATCTCCAACCCCGCCTGCGGAGTAACAATGTTGTACTCCGAATTCGAACCGCTCCAGCTCAGCGTTACCGGCTGCCCCGCCGATACCGTCATCGGATTCGCCGTGAAGCTCGTGATCGTCGGACTCGCGCCCTGTGGAATGTTGTTTTCGGTATAGAGCGGACTGATTTGCAAAACTTCGAATGCCGAAGCAGGCACTGTCTTCAGCGCAGCCAGATCGTTATTGTCCCAATTGTCGTTGGGCGCGCCGCTGATGAACATCGAACTCCCGTTATCGGCCATAATCATGCCGTACTGTTGCAGCGCTTTCAGAATCACCCGGGACTGCGCGGGAAATCCGGAAATGTCGTAGCTCGCCTTCAGCCGCATCCGCATTCCCATCGGCGCCGCATATTGGTTGGTTGAGTTCGCCGCCCAATGGCTGGCCGGAGGGGTAAAGGCCGCCTCGCTGCTCGCCAGTGTAAACCGGAGCGCGTGATGAATCGCTCCCGCCGCCACTTCGTCATAACGCGCGAGACCGGGGAAGACCGGCAATCCAGCAGCGTCCGCCGACGTCCAGGTATAAGGCCGGGTTTCGTCAGCCAGCAAATTCCACACCGCGCCCGATTGCGCATTCCAGTTGCCGGTCTTCGCCGCCAGGTGCGCCGAGTACAGTTCATAGAGCCAGCAATTGTCGCGGTCGAGCACCAGCACGTGCCGGTCACCGGTGCCGGGTTTGGGATAGCCTTCAATCGGCGCGTTGGACGGAACGGGCATCGGCCCCGGATCGCTTTCGTCTCCGTAGGCCGTGTACGAGATCTTTACCGGAGTCTGTCCACTCACCACGATGTACGGAATTCCAATCGATTGGCCACGGTACAATCCCGATCCGAAATCGGGGTGCAACGGCGTACCTCCTCCAATGAAATTGATGATTGCATCCGAATTCGGATCGACCGGCGCGCTGGCGATGTTCTGATTCCAGAGATTGCCGGCAGGAAAAGGGACAAAACCGTTCAGCGAGGCGCCGATTCCGACCGAAACGCCGGTGCAATCTTGCGCTGCAAGCGCCACACAAGAACTGAACGTAATTAGCAGGCTGGCAAGGATCGTTCGCATCGAATAACTCCAGGGAGGACTGGACTCCACCGACCGGACCTTACCACGCGAACCGCCAAGCGCGCATACTCGAACGTGCGTCTCTCATGCCGACCGAGCGGACATCTTCAAACTTGTATAATTTCTTCGTCGCTCACAGGCTCTTCTTATTCCTGATTTGCACGATCTTCCGGACTTCCGCAACCACCGTCCCTGATTCATCTTTAATCTCGACCTGAAACGTGTGATCGATCTTTTGCTGAGTCCTGAGCGTTTCGCGAATCTCGGCGATCTGTTCCTCCGTCAGCCGAAAGCTGACGGAAACCGTACCCCGGCCGGGCGTTCTGAACCGGATGCTCGCCGATTTGTCCCAGACAATGTAGTCATGCCCCAGGTTCTCGATCAGCATGAGCATGTAAAACGGATCGGCCATGGAATAGAGGGAGCCACCGTAGTGAGTGCCGACGTAATTCGAGTTCCAGCGGCGGAGTTTCATTTCCACATCAATTTCTCTCCAGTCGCGCTGCAGGCGCTTCACCCGGATTCCGGCTCCCAGGAACGGGGGCCAGATGTTCATGAACATTCGCATGTGGCGCCGCACGGTTTTCCTTTTCCACATCGCTTGCCTCCATAACGTTGCGGCCATGCTGCCACACGATTGGGGCAATCCGCCAGCAGGCGCTCCCTCGCATAGGGAGGCCGCGATTGGGAAGCGAAACTCATCCGCCTTATAATCAAACGACCATGAAGCGCGTGGTTCACGCCGCCTGCCCGCACGACTGCCCCGACGCTTGCGCTGTGCTGATTACGATTCAGGACGGACGCGCCACCAAGATTCAGGGCGACCCGGGGCATCCCATAACGCGCGGTTTTCTATGCGCCAAAGTCGCCAAGTATCTCGATCGCGTCTATTCTCCAGACCGCGTGCTTTATCCGATGCGCCGCAAGGCAGGCGTTCGGAAAGCACCGCGTGGGGTTGACATTCCTGTCAGCGCAGTTTTCGACCGTACCTCCTGGGATGAGGCCCTGGATGAGATCGCGCGTACCTACAAGCGCACCGCCGCCGAATATGGCCCCGAAGCCATCCTTCCCTACTCCTATGGCGGAACGCTTGGCGCGCTCAATGGCGGTTCCATGGACCGGCGCTTTTTCCATCGTCTCGGCGCGTCGCAACTGGAACGGACGATCTGTTCGTCGGCCGGCGAGGAAGGTTTGAAATCGGTTGTCGGCATCAAGCTCGGCACCGAGCCCGAGCAATTCGCAAGATCCCGCTACATCATTGCCTGGGGCTCGAATATTCATGGCAACAACGTCCACCTCTGGCCGTTTATCGAAGAAGCTCGCCGGAAGGGCGCCAAACTGATCGTAATTGACCCTTACCGGACACGAACGGCAAAATGCGCCGACTGGTATTTGCCAATCAATCCGGGCACGGACGCGGCGCTAGCGCTCGGATTGATGCACGTCATCATCGACGAAGATCTATACGACGCCGACTACGTCTCCCGCTACACAGTGGGCTTTGAGGACCTGAAAGCACGCACGCGCCAGTATCCGCCCGAGGAAGTTGCGAGATTCACCGGCATTTCAGCCGGCGACATCCGCAAGCTCGCCCGCGAATATGCCACCGTTCGGCCCTCCGTAATCCGCGTCAACTATGGCATTCAGCGCTCCGAACGGGGAGGCATGGCGATGCGCGCCGTCACGATGCTGCCGTGCCTGATTGGCTCGTGGAAAGAAATCGGGGGCGGCCTCCAACTCTCACTGAGCGGCTCTTTCGGCCTCAACAAACAGGCACTCGAACTGCCGGAGCTCATGGAGAAGGCACTGGGGCGTCCCGCTCGCTTGGTCAACATGGTTCAACTGGGAACGGCGCTGAATTCGCTCGATTCGCCGCCCATCCGCGCGCTCTTTGTTTATGCTTCAAACCCGGCTGCGGTTTGCCCCAACCACAACGAAGTGATTCGCGGACTGAAACGCGCCGACTTGTTCACGGTTGTCCATGAGCAATTTTTCACCGATACCACCGATTACGCGGAAATCGTGCTGCCGGCCACTACTTTCTTCGAACATAAGGATCTGCAAACCGCGTACGGCCACTATTACCTCCAGGTTTCGAATCAGGCCATCGAACCGTTGGGCGAGTGCCGGTCGAACGTTGACCTGTTCCGGGCGCTGGCAGAGCGCATGGGATTCGACGAGGACTGCTTCGGAGAGACGGTGGATTCCATGATCGACAGCGCACTCAATTCGCCAAACCCGCGATTGCAGGGAATCACTCGGAAGCGCCTGGAACGTGAGCCTCACGTCCGTCTGAATCTCTCCCCGAACCGGGACGTGGCAGATGCGTCCTCCATCGACCGAGCCGAGGCCTTCCTGCCCTTCGCGCACGGCAATTTCCCAACGCCATCCGGCAAAGCCGAATTCTTTAGCGAATCACTTAAAGGCATGGGCCTCGATCCGGTCGTTGCTTTCACGCCCCCCGACGAGTCGCGCCATGGCGCGCACGATCGCTCGTTCCCGCTCGAACTTCTGGCGCGCAAGCCCGACAATCATCTAAACTCGACGTTTTCGAACGTGGCCAGCGTGCGCCAGATGGAACCTTCGCTGGCAAAGCTCGAAATGCACCCGGCCGATGCGCAGGCACGAGGCATTCGCGACGGTGATCGCGTTCGCGTTTTCAATCGACGAGGTGAAATCGTGCTGCAGGCTATGGTCGATGGTGCTGTAGCCGCCGGAGTCGTGGCGGCGCGCCTCGACTGGGCGCGTTTCGCGCCTTGTGCACGCAATATAAACGTACTGACCTCAGAAAAACTTACCGACATGGGCAACGCGGCGACGTTCTATTCCGTCTGTGTTGAAGTGGAACTTTTCCGGGCATGATTCCACTAGGGAAGAACGTTCCCCGCCTTGGATGGTTTCGACTTCTTACCGTATAATTGCCGTTTTCCTAACTCTCGTTTTTCGAGGTAGTTGCAATTCTTCGCCGTCATCAGGATATCCCCGTGTGCGCTCCGAACCCCGGCCCTTCCGGGGGTTCGCCGGAGAGCCAGGGCCGTGCTTCAGCCTTTTCCGCACAAGGGGCCGGACGTGCGCGCTCTATTTTGTTCCATTTGCTGGGTATTGCCGCACTTTTTCTCATTGTTGTGCCGGCGTTCGGACAGGAAAATCTGATCGTTGGAATCCAGATTCACGGCAACCGCCGCATCCCGGCGGATACTGTCAAAGCCCGCATCTTCACCAAGGTTGGAGACGTTTACGACACAGCCGCGCTCGAACGCGACTTTAATGCCCTCTGGAACACCGGCTACTTCGAGGACATCCGTTTTGAGCGCGAACAGAGCTCCAAAGGCTGGATCCTCCACATTTACGTCAAAGAACGGCCCACGATCCGCGAGATCAACTACACCGGACTGAACGCGGTCTCCACCAGCGACGTGCTCGACCGGTTCAAGGACCGCAAAGTCGGCCTCTCGGTCGAGAGCCAGTACGATCCCACCAGGATCAAGAAAGCGGAAGTGGCAATCAAGGAGTTGCTGTCGGAGCATGGGCGTCAGTTCGCCACCATCCGCACCGAAGTTCGGCCCATTCCGCCGGCAGCCGTGGGCATCACTTTTGTGATTAAGGAAGGGCCCAAGGTCAAGGTCGGCAAGATCAGCTTCCGCGGTAACAAGCACGTCAATGACCGCACGCTCCGCGCGGCCATGAAGAACCTTAAGCCCATTGGGGTCCCGCACTCCATTTTTCTAGAGAATATTTTTGCGAAGACATACGACGCCACCAAGCTCGAGGAAGACACCGAACGAGTGCGGGCGGAGTTCCAAAATCGCGGTTACTTTAAGGTGCTGGTCGAAGATCCCAAGACAGACATCCACGATACCGGCCATACGGGCCTGCATATCCCCCTGCTGCAGGCCGGCTACGGCAAGGCCGTCGACATCACCATGCCGATCGAGGAGGGCGGGCGCTACCGGTTGGGAGCTATTACCTTCAAGAACAACAAAGCCATTGTCAACACGGCCGCCCTGCGCAACCTGTTCCCCATCAAAGATGGCGATGTTTTCAGCCGCGAGAAGATCGCCAAGGGTCTCGAGAATCTGCGCAAGGCATATGGCGAGGCTGGTTATATCAACTTCACATCTGTGCCTGACACGTCGTTCGATGATGAAAAAAAGTTAATCAACCTAGCCATCGACGTGGACGAGGGCAAGCAGTTCTTCGTGCGCCGCATCGAGTTCCAGGGCAACACCACTACCCGCGACAAGGTCATCCGCCGCGAGATCGTCCTAGAAGAGGGCCAGCAATATAACTCCCGCCTGTGGGAGTTCAGTCTGCTGCGTTTGAACCAGCTCGGCTACTTCGAGCAATTGAAGCCCGACGACCCCAATACTACTGACCGCCACCTCGACGAAAAGAATGGCACCGTAGATTTGACCCTGAAGGTAAGAGAGAAGGGGAAGAACACCATCGGGTTGCAGGGTGGGGTGAGCGGCCTCGCCGGCGCCTTTGTCGGAATCAACTACAGCACCAACAATTTTTTGGGGTTGGGCGAAACCTTGTCGGTACAGGCCAGCCTTGGCGCCTACCAACGCGACCTTGTGTTTGGGTTCAGCGAGCCCTATCTTTTTGACCGGCCCATCCAGGCTGGCTTCAACGTCTACACCCGCAAGACAAACTACAATCAGGCGCGGCAGTACGCAATTCTGACGGGACAGAACGTCAATTTGCCGAGCACATATCTGCAGAATCTGCAGAACTATTCACAGTCAAGCACGGGGTTCACGCTCAGCCTCAGTTATCCATTGCGCCACTCACTCAAGCGTTTTGGATTCAGTTATTCCCTCGACCGTTCTTCGCTGGTTGCCGTGAGCGATGCCTCCAAGCTCCTATTCGATAATCTGAACTTCAGCGGTGTTACCGGGCCGAACGCGCTCAACGGCATCGTCACCAGTAAAATCACTCCCAGCTTCACCATGAACACGCTGGATGCCGCCTATTCGCCGCACAAGGGAAAGAGCCTGTTCATTGGCGCGGAGATCGCCGGCCTGGGCGGAACCGTGAATACCTTCCGGCCGATCATGCAGTACAAGCAGTTTTTCCCCGTACAGAAACGGCGGAATGCGATTGGCTACAATATTCAAACGTCGTTCATCACGGGATTTGGCGGAGTCGTTGCGCCGCCCTTTGAACGGGCTTATCTCGGCGGCGAAAACGATCTGCGCGGCTTCGATATCCGGACTGTCTCTCCCCTGGCCTATTTACCGAGTGTCCAAACAGTCCAGCTTCGCAATGGCGACGGAACATTCATCCCGGCGAATCCTAACTACGCAGCCATTCTCAATTCCGCCGGAACCGCGTGCGTCGCCAATTGCTACAACATTCCAATACCCTATTCGCAGCCGGTATCGCCGGGCGGCGACTTTGCCGTGAATGGCAACCTGGAATACAGGTACACTATCGCCGGTCCGGTGGCCATCGCGCCCTTCGTGGACACGGGGACGGTGGCGATCCTGCGCAACTCGCAGCTTCAGATCAATCCGATTCAATTCGAGAATCTGCAAAGCACGTATTTCGGCTGTCCGGCTCTGACCGGGTCCTTCACCTGCGATCCGAAGTATGCTACTCGTGGATCGAATCTGAATATTTCGCAGTATCTGAGAGCGGTGCCGGGAACAAATTGGGTTCCGCGCATGTCGACCGGCATCGAACTGCAGGTAATGCTTCCGGTCATCAATGCGCCTTTCCGCATCTATTACGCGTATAACGCACTTCGTCTTCACGGGACGGCGACTCCACCCATCGCGATTACGCGCGCGATGTTCCCCGGCCTCTGCCCGGATCCGAAATCGCCGACGTGCCACGATAGAGGGGCGGGAACCTACACCTACGACCTCACCAAGGACAGTTTGAGTTCCACCGATACGCTACTCGAACCTCGCAAAACGTTCCGCTTCACTGTCGCAACAACGTTCTAGAAACAGTTCTCAGTTCCCGGTACATGGGAGAGTTTATTGCAGGTTATTTTTTCGCGGCGGGGAAAAGTCTTTCCGGAAAGACAAACATGGCTGGAACGAAGAGCCAATCGCTGAAAACCAACGACTGGTTCTACTCGATCTGAACAAGATTGCGCGCCGGTTCCGAGGGCGAAGGTGGACGTTGTGGCGCGCGCCACCCGTCGAGGATCGAAACCTGATGGACGCAGGATACCGTGCAGTGTGGGGCGCACGGTTTCTCGGTATTGAACTCCCTTCGCAGGTCCGGTATCGAATACTTTTCCAGCGGAATTGCGGGATATCCACGTTGTTGCGAGCAGTAGTGCACGAGGCCATCTTCGCAGATGTAAAGATAGCGTCCACCCGCCCGGCAGCGCCACTGGTTCGGACGCCCAAGCGCGATGTTGTCCTGAAAGGCGTTCACACGTGTGAAGCTGCGCTTCTCAAGCTGCTTCATCTCGTGATAGATGCACCGCTCCTCATCGCTGAGCGGCTGCAATTGTCCCGAGCCGTCATGAATAATGCCGACCGTTGAACTGAAACCCAGTTCCAGCGCCCGCCGCCCGATAGTCAGGGCATCCTGCGGATGGCTCACGCCTCCGCCGACCACGGAATTGATGTTCACGTGAAATTCCGCGTGCTCAGCCAGCAGTTGCAGCTTGCGGTCGAGTACTTTCAGACTCTTCTTCGAGACCTCGTCGGGATTCACATTGTCGATGGAGATTTGCAACCACTCCAGGCCCGCCCGATTCAACCGCTGAATTCGATCCGCAGTCAGCAGATATCCATTCGTTATCAGACCCGACACCACCCTCCGTTCCCGCATCCGATGAATAATGGCATCCAGATCGGGATGCAGGAGCGGTTCGCCGCCGCTGATGGTTACCACGGATGTTCCGAGTTCTTTCAACTTGTCCACGCGCCGCAGCATCAATTCTGTCGGTACGGGTTTGGAGAAGTCGTCGAACTCGTTGCAATACGTGCACGCCAGGTTGCAGCGCCGAACCGGAATCAGGTGCGCCAAAAGCGGATGGTCCGTCGAGGTCAGCGCCTTGAGGATCTGCCACAACCCGTGAGCATTACGCTCCAGCGCCTTGAGGCGGCGCCGGGTCCTCACCAGAACCGACGGAGCACCCTGAGGTCCTGCCCCGGCTTGCCTAGGCTTGGGCAATTCGCCGCCTGTTTGCTCTGGCGGGGCCTGTTCTGCGAAAGCTTGTGCCATTCAATTCGATCCGATTCTTATTCCATCACACCGACGCGCGATATATACAATTTACCGCAGTATTCGGGGAAAAAGCGGACTCGAAAGGCGATTCCCGGCTCATTTCACAAACAGTCCCGGCCAGCCTACGTTATATCCCGCTCAGATCTCGAAATTGCTTCAGCTATCGAGGAGGCACGAGAAGAACATGTCTTAAGACGGCGGCCATGCCCTACCGCTGTTTCGGCACGTCTTCGAGGATGGCTTCCACGATTCCATCAATCGTGTCGGTCACGCGCTTGGCGGGAAGGTTCAAGTTATTCGAAAGGATCGAGAAGGCGACGGTTTGTCCCGAGTCGGTTGTCGCATAACCGGAAAGCGTCTTGACCCCGCCGAGCGAACCAGTTTTGGCCAGCACTCGCTTTTCCAGTCGCGGTCCCTTTAACCGCTCGGAAAGTGAGCCATCTACCCCCGCCACCGGAAAACTGGACTTGTATGCGGCGCTCCATGGCTGTATGCCGGCGTAACGCAGAAGGCGCACAATCGCATGCGGAGTCGCCAGGTTTTGGCGCGACAGGCCTGATCCATCATAGAAAACATACTGATCGTTTGCGATGCCGGCCTGGGTGAGAAATCCGCGCAACACTTCCAGACCGCCTTCAACCGTGCCTGCGTTGCCGCGCTCGCGACCGAGCAGACGCAGCAGAATCTCCGCATGCAAATTCTGGCTGACTTTGTTGATGACGCGGACATCTTCGACCAGTGGTTTCGATTCATAGCTGGCCAGGGCGATCGCCTGATCGCTCTTGAGCGGACGCGCCGCCCCGCCACTACCACCGCGCGAAGCGGCCATCGCCGTAGCCGTAAATGTGGAAAGGGTGGCGAGTTCGGTATGGCGAGTGCGTTGATGGCCATAAATCACGATGCCGCGCTTCTCGAGTAGTTCGCGGAAGACTCCCGCGGCGAACTCCGCCGGGTCTTCAATCGCCAGCGCTTCATTCGTGCCCGCATCATCCAGCGGCAGATTCCCCCACAATGTCAGCACCGTCGACCCCGGTTCTCGGTTTACGAAAAACTTGCGTCCGGTGCCGGCCGGCGTCGTGATGATGCGATTGTCGAGACGGTAATAGTTTGTGAAAGGCTTCAAACTGACAAAGGCTTTTTCGCCGGGACGGTCGGCGGGCAGGATGTTCACGAACACGACATTGTCGTTGATCGTGAGCGCCGACACGGGGGCGCCATCGGCCCATACCAAATCGTCCTGGCTCCAACCCTCGCCGTAGCGTTCAAACGCGAAGTAAGAATCGTCCGCGACAATATCGCCGTCAATGTATTTCACGCCCTTTTGTACGAGCGCATCGGCCAGCAATTCGAACGCCTGAATCGGATCGTCGTTGCGCTGCGTGCGTTGATCGTAAGGCAATTCACGGCCCGAGAGGTTGGGGTCCCCCCGGCCGACCAGCACCAGATCGCCGTTCAGGCGGCCATAGCGGTCCAGCGTCCCCGTGGTTTCGACCGTAGTGCGGAACCTGTAGTCGGGGCCGATCAGGGCAAGCGCCGCCGCCGTGGTGAACAACTTGGTATTCGAGGCCGGAGTGAAGAGTTTGTCGGCATTCTGCGCGTAGAGCGTCTCTCCGGTTCCAAGAGATACAACCTCGATTCCCCAGAAGCCATGAGCCAGATCAGGTGAATTCAGCAGGGCGGAAATGCGCGACGCGAGCGGTGTGCTGGCAGGTGGGACGGCAGGAATCGATTCCGGGGCGTGCGCGGCAAAAGCCGGCCCGAGGGCTAAAAGGGCAAAAATCGTCAGACGCGCAACTGCCCGAGCGCATACCATCGGAACAGATTGTAGCATCGTAGAAACTATCGAGTGGCGGGTGCACTTATCAGCCTGCAGAAAGACATTCTCGCCAGACGCTTTCGTTCCGCCTGTCGCCGCGCATCTCCAAATCGAATGCTAGAGCCGATTTCGACCTCAACGGTAACTATCCCGTTCGCAAGTTGCTGCGTACACTGACTAGAGGTTCTAAGCCCGTGGCGATGGTACGCCTTACAATTCGTCTCCTGGCAATTGCGCTGGCTGCCGGCCTCGCCGAGGGGCAGAATGCAGATCCGCAGCCGCAAGCTGAATCGCTGACCCCAGAAGACATCATGGCTAGGGTGGCGGCAAACCAGGATCGCAGCCAGGCATTGCGTAAGGACTACGTCTACAAACAGCATCTCCACATCGCAACCCACAAGCCCAAGAGCAGACTGATGCGCGAAGAAAACGCCGACTACGAAGTCGTGGCGCAACCGGACGGCACTCAGAAGCAGCTCAAGTCACTTACGGGCCGCTATTGGGACAAAACCAAGTACGTGGACTTTCACACAGAACCCGAGCCTAAACCCGGCAACACGGACGCGGACTTAATCCGCAATTTACGCAACCACGAATCTTTACCCGAGGCCGGCAGAACGGATGCGGACTTGATTCGCAATTTGCGCAGGCACCTGTCAGACGACACATCGAAAGACGGCCTGGCGCGCGACCTCTTCCCCCTGACCTCCGGCGAGCAAAAACGTTACAAATTCAAACTCATCGGCCGGGAGGGTGAGGAGGGGCGCGATGTTTACCACATCGCCTTCACACCAAAGGACTCGACCGATCCGACCTGGGCAGGTGAGGCTTTTATCGATGCCACTGAGTTCCAGCCCGTTCGCGTGTTCACCAAGATGTCGCGGCGTCTACCTTTTCTTGTACGGACAATGTGGTTCGATCTGCCGGGACTTGGATTCGACGTGGCCTATACGCGGCAACAGGAGGGAGTCTGGTTCCCTTCAAGCTTCGGGACGGAGTTCCGGCTCCACGAGGGTCCTTTGTTTTTCTTCGATCGCGACATTTCGATCTCGATGAAAAATTCTGAATTTGAACGCGCGCATGCGGAGTCCAAGTGAGTAGCTGAACCCGGGCGGGATTGAGCATGCAATCGCAAGTTGGTACTAATGGCATCCCGTTTCAGGTTGCCTAGAAGATAAACTTTGCCGCCAATTGGACTAGCCGGGGAGGCGCGGCGGCCACAATTTGACCGAAACCGGCGCTGCTGATGTTGCCATTCACGGCCGCCGGCCCGTAGAACTGCCCATGGTTGAAAATATTGAACGCCTCCAGTCGAAATTCCATTGACCGGGACTCGGAGAGCGTCACATCCTTTTCGAGCGCCATGTCGAAATTATCCATGCCCGGACCGCCGAAAAATCTCCTCGGCGCATTGCCGGCCTGACCCAACGACGGAAGGCTGAAGCGCGCGGTATTAAAGGCAGGAGCCCTATTACGCGGATCATGGTTGACTCGGAGGTCCCCCGGGTTGAAGTCCGGCGTATCGACACCATTGTTGTTGATGCCATTAGGAATGGTCCCGAGCAGGGACCGGTCAGTGTTGTTGTAAAGCGTCACGGGAAACCCGGTCGTAAATCGGGTTAGTCCTGAAATGACCCACCCTTCACTCCAACCAGTCTGGCGGCGCAATACCCTGCCGATTGGCAGCCGGTATCTGTAGCTCGCCACAAAATTGCTCCGCATGTCGAAAGCGGAAAGAGCCATACTTGAACGCTGATCAACCGGATTCACTGCCTCGGCCAGGCTGGAGGATTCGTCCCTGGACTTGCTGTAGGTGTACCCCGCCATAAGTTCCAGCGGTCCGGCACTCCGGCGGAGATTGATCTGGAGCGCGTTGTAGTTCGCGTTGGCGATGGTCTTCTGATAAGTAACAGCGGCGAACTGTGGACTGAAGGGACCCCGCGTTCCGTGAACAACTGCGCCCGACGCCGCGGTGTAAGTACCGCTTTCGCCAAACGGTCCACAGGTCGGCGTGCCCGGCTTCACCTCAGTTGTTTGACTCAGACTTAAGCAGAGAGCTGGACTGCCTGGGTTGGCTGACGTGAGCACCAGAAGATGATGTGTCTGTGTTCCCACGTAGCTGGCGCTGAGAAAAGTCTTCGTCCCGATCTCCCGTTGCAACGAGAACGTATAGTTCTCCGAGTAGGGAGGTACATTCCCGTGAAAGAAGGCCGGAACTCCGGTTATCGGAAGGTACTGGGACCAGTCAACGCTCGAATCTGGGTGATTCGCCGAGGCCCCAAATCGGGGAAATGTCAACGGGAAGCGCTGGCCGACGCTTTGGCCGCTGGCCGCAGTTACAAAGGGCGTGGCAAACAACGGGGGTGCAAGGCTTGTGTAATCGTACCCGTACGGTGGATTGGCGCTCATAATCCCTGCGGACAATCCCTCGAATGCCGTGTAGAACAAGCCATAGCCAGCGCGGATACTAGTTCTCCCCTGTCCGCCGAAAATCCTGCCGAGCAGGTCAGCCTGCCAGTCCGGAGAGTAGGCGATCCCAATACGAGGACCGAAGCTGTCATACTTCGTTGGCGCGAGCGTTCGTGGAACGCCAGGGTCGCCGGGAAAGACCAGTCCGGCAGGCGCTCCCGGATAAACTCGGGACTGGTCGTTGAGAATCAGCGTTTGGAGCTGGTTGAACTTCTCGGCCCACGGCGCAATCACATCCCAACGCACACCGTAGTTGATGGTGAGATTGGGCCGGATTCGCCAGCTATCCTGAACGAACAGCCCGGTGTACCTATTGCGGTTGTAAAAACGCTGGGAATCGCCCTGGTTATAGCTGCTCGCGATTCCAAGCAGGAAGTCTGCCAGATCCAGTCCGGTTTCGCTCCCCTGAAATACGAAAGCGCCGTTATAGATTGCATCTGGATTCGTGTTGATCTGGTCCAGGTGGAATTCCCCACCCAGCTTGATGGTGTGCTTGCCTACGACTCTCGAAAAGTTGTCCATCCATTGGAATGTGTTGTTCACCTGCGTAAGCCCCGTAATGTCCTCACCCAACGTAAAGTCGTTGAACGAAACGTTCTCGATGCCTTCGATCGCAGGCGCGAGCGGAACGATTCCCGGCACGCCCGTTGGGCCGACGAATCCTTGCGAGGCCAGGCTGGTCCCTATGCCGCCCACAGGTTTTCCTGCCTGGTTCGCGTCTCGCATATAGCTGAAGTGCAGCTCATTTACCGCATTCGTTCCGAGAATCCTGGTCATTCCAAGACTCAGCAGTTGTGCCCGGCCGAGGGTGAGAGCATTAAAACCCGGGACGTTCGCCCCGCCTTGTCCGGTGGGATATGGATTGTTCAGAGCGTAGTCATCCAGGAAGTAGTATCCGGACAGAGCGCCCCAACGGGTATTGGAGTCGACTCTGATCGCTCCCTTATCATCGCGAAGGGACTGATTGTAGGCAGAGGTCGAAAATATGTTTTCCGCCTGGTTGGCCTCGGGAATGTAGCCGAGCAGGGACCTGGCGGGCGCCGACCATGCGCTGACAGGGATCTGCGCATTAGGGAGCACGCATTGCGTCGAACTTACGCATCCCGGGGCGTAATAGGGCTCTCCCGAATAGACCGGATAACCAAGCTGTCTCGAGAGCGAGGTTGCCCACGATTGTCCGTTCACGATCCCGGTGAGCGATCCTGCAACGTCAGAGAGATCGCCGGTGCGGTCCAGCAGAGAGGGGACCGAAATCCGGCCGGTATCGATCCCCTGATTCAGACGAGTACCTTGATAGTCGGCAAAGAAAAACGAACCCTGCTTGCGGACTGGCCCCCCGAAGGTGCCTCCAAATTGATTCTGCTGGAACCGGGCTCTAGCGGACGAAAAGTAGCTGCGGGCATCCAGGCCGGTGTTGCGCAAGAACTCGAATGCGTCGCCGTGAAATTGATCCTTGCCCGACTTGGTGACAACAAGAACCTGACCGCCACTATAGTTGCCATATTCGGCATCGAAGCTGCCCGTCAGAAGGCGCAGTTCCTGAATCGAATCGAGATTGGGAACAATAGCGGTTCCCATGTTGACGTCCTCTTCCACATCACTGCCATTTACGCGGAACCCATTCGCGGTTTCCCGCTGACCGCTGATGGATGTGTTCCCCGCGTTCAAGTCACCCGAGGGAGAGGTGCTGGTGACGCCGCTCATCACCACGGCGTTGGGCTGCTGCGAACTTGCAGGAACGATCCCCGGTTGAATCGCCATCAGGTCGGTAAAGCTTCGCCCATTTAAGGGAACACTGGCCATCCTGCCGGCGGCAATGGTTTCACCCAACTGCGTTTCCGACAGGTCGATCTGAACGGTCTCGGCGCTAACCTCCACGCTTGTGGCCTCCGTCTTTAGTTCCAGCCCAATGTCCAAGCTGATCGCAGCCAGCGCGGCGAGATCCAGCCCGGTTTGCAGAAATGGCTTGAATCCCGGAGCGACTACCTCAACCTTGTAGCGTCCCGCTGTCAGGCCGCGAAACGAATAGCGGCCGGTCTCATCTGTGACGCAGACCTGTTGAGAACTGGTTTCAAGGTTGCGTAGGGTCACCACCACCTGCTCGACAAACGCTCCGCTCGGATCCACCACGCTTCCCGAAATACTGCCCCCATCGCTCGCCAAGCCCGTGGAAGATAAAACGATAAACAACGTGAACCACAGCCCCAAGAGAGTCGCCGATCGTCGTGCTTTGTGTTCGAATCTGGCTCTTTCATCCCGCACTTGTGCCTCTTTCCATATGCAACTCGGTTCTAGTAAGCGATATGAAGAAAAGAACTTTTATCCATCCAATCCAATTGAAATTGAAATTGAAATTGAATTTCATATTCATCATGCCTTTTTGCCCGCGCGTGCTGATGTGACTCGTGTCACCTACGCTTGTGCGCTGTTTCACCCCGCTGCCGCCGCTGCCATGACGGTGCTGCCAAGCCGCCTTGTGCCGCTTTGAAACACCCCTCGCGCCGGAAATGCCCTAAAATAGCGGCACAATGCGAGCTATTTTTCAGTGGGGAATCGGCTCCCGTGTCCTTGAACTGGGGCGCCGGACCGTCGTCATGGGCATCGTGAACGTAACGCCCGATTCATTTTCCGACGGCGGCCATTACATCGACGCGAGTAAGGCGGTCGCTCACGCGGAAAACCTGGTCGACCAGGGGGCGGCGATCATTGATGTCGGCGGCGAATCCACGCGTCCCGGTTCCAAGGTGATCGGGGAGGCCAAATTGGTATCTGTCCCTGCCCATTTTGTGTCGGAAGACGAGGAGAGAAGGCGTGTGTTGCCCGTCATCCGCGATCTGAAAAAACGCCGCCCCGAAATTTTCATCAGTGTCGATACCTACAAGGCCAGTGTGGCGCGGGCTGCCCTGGAAGAGGGGGCCGAGATAGTGAACGACATCAGCGGTTTTCGCTGGGATTCTAAGATGGCGAAAACGATCGCCGAGTTGAAGGCGGGCGCCGTGTTGATGCATACGCGCGGGCGTCCGGAGGAATGGCATAGGCTTCCGCCCATCGGAGATCCAGTCTTGCTGGTGAAGCGAGAGTTACGCCAGTTTGCCGAGTCTGCCACCCTCGCCGGCATCAAGCGCGATCGCCTCGTTCTTGATCCCGGCTTCGGTTTTGGCAAGAATTTTGAAGAGAACTATCCCCTGCTCGCGCACTTCGCCGAGTTGCAGCAGATGGGCTTTCCACTCCTGGCCGGAGTTTCGCGAAAGTCGTTTCTTGGCCGGGCGCTTGCCCGCAACGGCAAGGATGCGCCGACGGATGAACGCCTTTACGGAACTCTGGCAGCGGAGACGATCCTGATCCTGAAAGGCGTTCACATTATCCGGACCCACGATGTGCGCCTGGCCTGCGAAGCCGCCCGCGTGGCAGACGCGATCGTCGCCTGTGGCGGGTAGGAAATGAGCGGGTCGGAGGACCCCAGGAACTCACAATTCCGGCGCCAGTTCGGCCCTAAGGGTTGCTTTGCAACCGACCATCTCCGCCGTCTCTGAGCCGCACGCCTGAGGCAGATGCCGATCCGGCCGTGGCCGCTCCTCCCCGGAACGCAGGCAGGCGGATTTCGAACGTGGCCCCGCCTTCCGGACGATTAAAGCAGGTGATCTGCCCCTTGTGATCCCGGATGACTCCGTAGGTGGCGCTTAGTCCAAGTCCGGTGCCTTTGCCAACTGGCTTCGTGGTATAGAACGGATCGAAAACCCGCTCGGGAGCCTGCAGGCCTGGCCCGCTATCGGCAAACTGAATCACCGCTTCCTCTGCCTCTCGCCAGCCTGTGATCTGCAAACGGCCTCCCCCCATTCCTTGCAATGCATCCGCGGCATTCTCGACTATCTGAACAAATGCCTGGAGCAACTGGTTGGTGTTGCCGAGTACGCGGGGCATCCCTTCCATTTTTTCCACGCTCAGAGTGATGTGCCGATTTTCGAGCTTGAACCCTTCCATTTGGACCGCCCGCTGTAATAGCGGTTTCAGTTCAAGCGGAACCTTCTCACCTGGGGCTTGCTGCGAAAAACTGAGCAGGTCGGTGACCAGTTCGTGCGTGCGCCGAGCTTGCTGTCCAATCTTCTGGGCGTTGCCGAGTTGCTCGCGGTCCAGTGCGCTGCTCGCCGTCAGTCGATCCGAACTTTCCAGAATGGCCGAAAGTGGGTATTCCAGTTCGCTGGCCGCAAGCGCAACCAGTTCTCCCAGCGAGGCCAGCTTAGCCTGCTGCACGGCACGGCCCTGCAAGCGCTGAAGACTATCGAAGCTGGTCCGGGAATGATCGAGGAGTTGCAGCAGTCGCCGATCCAACAGATATTGCTTAACAAACACGCACAAAGCAAGCACCGCGACTCCGCCCATCGCTACATCGAAGCGCACATGCCGCAGATAGGACGCATCGTGACTCAAGAACAGTGCCACATATCCGATCACCGGCAGCGAAAGCAGCGCAAGTTGTCCGAAGAGCGGTGCGAAGGCGCGCCGGCTACTCGCGATTACGGACTTATTTTGCTTTTCATGTAAGCAGGAACGTCCATTCCACGCAATCCAGAGGAAGCCGAGCAGGGCCGCAAGAAAGGGAAGGTCGTACAGACTTCCCGTGTGGTACTTGCCCCGAGCGATGGCCCAATTCATGGCTCCCGACGCCACCGAATAGAGCGCCCCGGCAGCTACAATGCTGCCGTAGAGTTTCCGCCATCCCCCGGCACTTGACAGGTACGCTGAGAAGGCGATTCCGGTCAGCATCAGCCCTTCCGCAATATAGAGGAGATCCCAGCGCAACGTATACACCGCAACGTCCGTTGCCACGTACTCCTCCGGAAAGACGAAGAATGCATAGACCACCATCCACCAGAGGACCAGGATCAAAATATTGAGTGCGCTGATAAGCACGCCCTCCCGATCATCCGCTTCGTGCGGGCGGATCGCCACAGCCCCCATGATAGGGACGAAATGCATGAACAAAACGACATCACCCACGAAAGGATCGGGAACCGATTTGCGCAGCACGACTTCGTACCAGGTCCAGGCCGCCTGGTTGAACCACCACATTCCCATGCCAGTGGCGATAAGTCCCCAGAACATTCGGCTGTGCCCGCTGCCCTCGACGGCGTTTCGGCAACAGAAAAACCACGCCAATCCAAGAATCAGGAAAGGGATTATGTCGGCGATCGCAATGCGGAGGGTCGGGTTCGGAAGCAGCACCTGTGCCAACTCGAAGGCCAGCACAACCGACAGTCCGGGGAGCACCTTCGAAATGGGCCGCAGAGACACTCCATGCATCATAGGGTCTTCCGATCGTTATGTTTAGATCACCGAGTGGTTACCTCCGGTTACAAGGGTCACGGGCGGTGGGTAATGGCTCAATTTGTTCAAACAGAGCCACTACCGGGTGGCGGCCCGGAGCTTCCTCTTGCCTGTGATGCATATCACAATACGGTGTGACTGTGCCGACCGTTTCCGGCCTGCCGGCGGCTGCTAGAATTTCCCATATGGCATTTCCTGTCAATCGCCTGCGCCGCCTGCGTAAAACCGAAGCCCTGCGCTCCCTGGTTCGTGAGACTCGCCTCACGCCGGACGCTTTTGTCTATCCCATGTTTGTTTGTCCCGGCGATGGGGTTCGAAAGGAAGTCCGGTCGATGCCGGGCGTATTCAACCTCTCCGTGGATGAGGCGGTCAAAGAAGTGCGTGAAGTGCGTGGTCTCGGCGTGCCATCGGTAATTCTGTTTGGCCTGCCGGAAAAAAAGGACGAGGTCGCCACCGGCGCATGGGCGGAGGATGGCATCGTGCAACAGGCAGCGCGCGCCATCAGGAGCGAGGTCCCCGATGTTGTCGTCATGGGTGACGTGTGCCTCTGCGAGTACATGTCGCACGGCCATTGCGGCATTGTGAAAGCCCGCCCGCAATCGCTAGGCGCGGCCGCAAGAGCCGCTGCGAAACCCAAAGTGGTTGCGGGTTCGAACCGGAAGAAGCGGGATCAAGCCATCGATCAAGAATATGAGATTGCTAACGACGAGAGCCTTGACCTGCTGGCTCGCACTTCCGTCTCGCTCGCCCGCGCCGGTGTCGACATCATCGCGCCTTCCGACATGATGGATGGGCGCGTGGCCGCTATCCGCGCGGCCCTCGATAAAGCGGGTTTTGCAAACACGCCCATCCTTGCTTACGCGGCAAAATTCGCGTCCGGCTTCTACGGTCCGTTCCGCGAAGCGGCCGACTCCACACCCCAGTTCGGCGATCGCCGGTCCTATCAGATGGACCCAGCGAACATCCGCGAGGCGATGCGCGAAATTGAGCTCGATGTGGAGGAAGGTGCGGACATGATCATGGTGAAGCCTGCCATGCCCTACCTCGACGTCATCGCCGCTGCCCGCGAGCGCTTCGATCTGCCTCTATCCGCCTATCAGGTCTCGGGAGAATACGCGATGATCGAAGCGGCCGCTCGCAACAACTGGATCGACCGCGACCGCGTCATGATGGAATCGCTCCTGAGCATCCGGCGCGCAGGAGCCAGTATTATCCTGACTTACTTCGCAAAAGACGCGGCCAGGCTGCTGGCATAAACAGTTCTAGCTCTCGTCATATACCATCCGCACCAGGGTCCTCTCCGAAAAGGGCACATAGAGCAATGCAGCGGTCGACGCGAAAGCTAGTCCCATGCCAACTTGTGGCAGAAGCAGGAAAGGAGCGAGGGCCCAAAGCAGATCGAGCGTAAGGACAAACGGGAAGAGCCTCCGAAAATTCGCGCCCAGCTTCCGAAAATCGAAGGCAACTGCTGAGATCAGATAAAAGCGCAGTGGAATTCCCGCCGCTCCCGTAATCAGAACCACGCTGACTAGCGTTGACGCTTTCCAGTCGTTGAGAAAACCAGTTGCGATTCGATCCACGTCGTGCAGATGCGAAAGCGCGGCTAGGTAAAAAGTGATAAACATGACCTGGATCAGCACGAACAGGACACGCACCATGCCGCGATGTGGAACGGGCACCTCCAGTTCGCGATGAAGGGGCCCCGGCTCGGCAACAGACGACAAATCTGAGAATTTTAGAGTGCTGTCCGGCATGGCTGGGCCGTTGAGGGGTGCGATGAACCGGTAGCCGCGGCGGGCCAACGTCTCGACGAAAAGCGGACTGGATGCGGAATCGCCCAGCGAATCGCGGATCTTGTTCACCGCCGTGTTTAAGCTGTGGTCAAAATCCACAAAAGTGTCGGCGGGCCAAATTCTTTGTCGAAGGTCCTCGCGCGTAACGACTCGCCCCGCATTCTCAACAAGCGCTAGCAGGACCATGAAGGGCTGCTCCTGCAATCGGACAAGCTTGCCGCTCTTGCGTAATTCCCGAGCAGCCAGATCCAGCTCGAACACGCCAAATCGCAGCCGCCTCTCCCCGTGGCCGGGAGGCAAGTTGTTTGTGGAAGGCGCTACCATACCCTCGCGTCAGTCTATACCACCTGTAATCTTGCATCTTCACGCTATCGGAGTCCGAGAAGCGGCTTCCTCCTGTTTTTTCCACTCTTTTCCACATCGAATGATCATGCTTTTCCACATCGGATGCTTGCGTGGGGAGCTAGAATAATGTCGTGGCTTCTCCAGCGCAGTCGAAGGTTGGATCCTCGAAGTCCCGTGATGCCGAGAAGCAGCGGCATCATCACACCGCTTACGCGGCTGAGGCGACGGGCCTGCTCGTCATCGCCATCCTGCTGCTGATCCTCGTCCTGATTCGTTACTGGCCATACATTCCATGGAGAGCGCGCTGACCGCTGCGCCGCTGCTCGTAGTCGTGCTGGGCCCAACTGCGAGCGGCAAGACCGCATTGGCACTGGCAATCGCACGTCGATTCGGCGGCGAGATTGTCAACAGCGATTCGGTGGCCATGTACCGCGAGTTCGAGATCGGCACCGCCAAACCAACGCGTGCCGAGCGCGCGGAGGTCCCGCATCACCTTCTGGACTGTGTGGATCCTTTGTCGGACGTAACCGCTGGTGAATACGCGCGTCACGGACGGCAAGCGCTGCGAGACATCACAGCTCGCGGCCACTTGCCCATCGTTAGCGGCGGGACCGGGCTCTATCTGCGCGCATTGCTTGAAGGTCTGTTCGCGGGTCCGCTCCGCTCTGAAAAAATGCGCGAGCGGTTGCGCAGCCGGGTCGAAGAACAGGGCGCACAGCATGTTCACGGCATCCTCCAGCGACTCGACCCGACGGCAGCCCAGCGGATCCATGCGAACGACGTAGGCAAGGTCATTCGCGCTATCGAAGTCTCCCTTGCGGCGCGGCGTCCCATGACCGAACTGTGGCAACAAGGACGGAAGCCGCTCACCGGATTCCGCGTTTTGCGCCTCGGTTTGAATCCGGATCGCAACTCTCTATACTTGCGCATTAACGCTCGGGCGGAAATGATGTTCGCCGAAGGACTGATCACCGAAACCAAGGGTCTGCTGGAGAAATATGGGGCAGCGGCGCGGCCGCTTTATTCGCTCGGATATAAGCAGGCGGCGCAGTTCCTGCGGGGAGAAGTTGGCGAGAAAGCCGCCCTCAGCGCGGCACAACAGGCGCATCGGAACTATGCAAAACGCCAGATGACGTGGTTTCGCCGCGAACCGGAAGTACATTGGCTGTTGGGGTTCGGGAGCACCGCGGAAATCCAAACGGAAGCGATCGCCGAAGTTGAACATCGACTCTAAGGCTCGCCGTGGCCTTTCCTCCCGCGCATCAGGAGATCCTCGCTGCGATCCAAGAGATGATGAAGCCTCCCGCACCCACCGGACGACGAATTGGCTTCAGTTTGCGGCGATGCAATTTTTGAGGTCGCAAATTGCGACCTCAAACGAGCTCAACAGATTGTCCTAGGGCGCGAAAGACTAACTCTCTAGATCTTCTGCAGTCTCTGCACGTCGTGAACACCCGGAATCTGCCGTACCCCGTCAATGATTCGCTGCAGGTGTTTCAGGTCCGCGATGTCGAGAACGACGTCGACATTGGCCTGGCCGCCTGAGGTGCGGGTTTCAATGTTGCGAATATTTGTTTGCGTGTCGCTGATAACGGCGGTGATCTGTTTCAGCATACCAAAGCGGTCATCACAGAGAAGTGTAATCTTCACCGGATAAGAAACGGGCTGGCCTTCCTTACCTCCAGCCCACATCACATCAATGCGGCGTTCGGGTTCGTAGAGCAGGTTGGTGACGTTGGGACAATTCACCGAGTGGACAGCAATGCCCTTGCCACGCGTGACATAGCCGACAATCGACTCCCCTCGAATCGGGTTGCAGCATCGCGCGCGATACACGAGCAGGTCGCCTTGTCCTTTGACGACGATCGCGTTGGACTCCCCTCCAAACACGCGGCGTACTACGCTGCTAATCCCGCCCGTGAAGCCGCGATCGCCACTTTGCTCTTCGCCGTCCGCGATCGGTTCGGCACCGGCGGGCGCGAGTTTTGCCAGCACTTGCCGGGCGGAGTACTTGCCATAGCCGATGCCCGCCATGAGGTCATCCGCACGGCCCAAGCCATACTCGCTGGCCGCACGCTGCAGATCGGGATCCTTAATGTCCTTGAGAGAGATGCGGTACTTGCGCGCTTCCTTTTCAATCAGCTTGCGGCCGATTTCGATAGCGCGTTCGCGCTGGTGGACATTCAACCAGTGCTTAATCTTGTTGCGGGCGCGCGACGATTTGACGATGGCGAGCCAATCGCGGCTCGGCTTGTGGCCGGGCTGCGTGATGATTTCAACAATGTCGCCCGAGTGCAGTTTGTGGCGGAGTGGCACCATGCGTCCGTTGACCTTGGCTCCCGTGCAGGCGTGGCCGACCTCAGTGTGGATGGAGTAGGCAAAATCAATTGGCGTAGACTCCCTCGGCAGGACGACAACCTTGCCCTTCGGCGTGAAGGTGTAAACCTCCTCGGGGTAAAGATCGACCTTCAATGTGGATAGGAATTCATTTGGGTCTGATACATCGCGCTGCCATTCAACTACCTGTCGAAGCCAAGCGAGTCGTTGCTCGTCCTGCGCGGAGACTGGCCCATCCTTGTATTTCCAGTGGGCGGCGATACCCTCCTCGCACATTTTGTGCATCTCCTCGGTGCGGATCTGGATTTCGAACGTTTCCCCCGTTTCGGTGATTACCGAGGTATGTAGGGATTGATAGAGATTGGGCCGAGGCATCGCGATGAAGTCTTTGATGCGACCGGGGACCGGCCGCCAGAGGTTGTGAATAATGCCGAGGACAGCGTAACAATCCTGCACTGATGTGGTAATGACACGCATCGCGTAGAGGTCGTATACCTGGTCGACGGAAATCCGCTGGCGAACGAGCTTGTTGTGGATGCTGTACAGGCGCTTGACGCGGCTTTCGACGCGACCGGTTATGCCGGCTTCTTTCAGGCCATCGCGGAGTGTTCCTTCAACGCGGGCCATGAACGCTTCGCCCGCTTTGCGACGAGACTCCACGGCCGCTTGGACCTGCTCATATCCAATGGGATCGACATACTTGAATCCTAGGTCTTCGAGTTCACCGCGAATCTTGCCCATACCGAGGCGATGGGCAATCGGGGCATAGATATCGAGTGTCTCGCGGGCGATCTTGTTCTGCCGCTCGGCGTCGAGGTGCTCAAGCGTCCTCATGTTATGCAACCGGTCGGCCAGCTTGATGAGTACGACCCGGATGTCATCAACCATGGCGAGCATCATCTTCCGCAGGTTCTCGGCTTGGGCTTCTTCTTTGGAGGAGAAATCGATCTTGCTGATCTTGGTGACGCCGTCCACAATGTGTGCGACCTGCTCGCCGAATTCCTGACGAATCTCGACGCTTGTAACCGATGTGTCTTCGACCGAATCGTGAAGCAAGCCAGCCGCAATCGAGACCGCATCCATTTTCATCCCAGCAAGAACGATCCCCACCTCCAGAGGATGGACCAGGTAGGGTTCGCCCGACGCACGCGATTGCCCGGCGTGATGTTTTTGGGAAAACTCGTAGGCTTTCTTCACTAAGGCGAAATCGTCGTTGGGTCGGCTCTCGCGCAGTTTCCGCATCAACTCGCGGAAACGGGTTACCGTGAGCACGTTGGTTGCGATCTGTTCCCGCAACGTCGCCATGATGGATTCTAACCCAGGGCAAGCAGGACGGGCGCATGCCGCGCGGGCACTCTGTATCCATAGTTTACGCGAAAGTTATTTCAGCGCCGGGTTAGCAACGACATCGAAAATAACGGACCGCTGGTAGAGTACGGACGGGGAGCGTGGCTATGGATCGAGTGTTGATTAGCGGTGCTTCGGGACCAATTGGAACTGCGCTGGTACCATTCCTCGAACAGGCCGGCGCTGACATCACGCGCCTGGTGAGAGGTCCTGGGCGCAACATAAGAGAGGTTTCCTGGGACCCTCTGAGCGACCTGGCGCCAGCTTCCATATCGGGTTTCCAAGCGGTCATTCACCTGGCCGGTGAGAGTGTGGTCGGTCGCTGGACAGCGGCTAAAAAGGAAGCAATTCGCGAAAGTCGTGTCCGCGGGACGCGAAGCGTCGCTTCCGCCTTGGCGCTGGCGGACTCCAAGCCCCAAGTATTCATTTGTGCATCGGCAATTGGGTTCTACGGCGATCGGGGGGAAGAGATTCTCACAGAACAGAGTGCCGGCGGCAACGGATTTGCGGCGGAACTCAGCCGCGAATGGGAGGCCGAAAGTGCGCTTGCGGCCAAAGCCGGAATTCGTACCGTGAACTTACGTATTGGGCTTGTCCTGAGCAGCCACGGCGGCGCTCTTGCCAAGATGTTGCCAGTATTCAGGCTGGGCTTGGGTGGGCGTCTTGGCTCCGGCAAACAGTGGTGGAGTTGGATTCATGTGGACGACATTGCCGGAGCCGTCCGTCATGCAATCGAAACCCCGACCCTCTCAGGGCCCCTGAACCTGGTTTCGCCGAGCCCCGTTCGTAACGAAGGGTTCACCCGCGTCCTGGCGTCAGTGTTGGGGCGGCCAGCTCTTTTCCCGGTGCCGGCCGCCGCTGCCCGGCTGGCCCTCGGCGAAATGGCCCAGGAGTTGATGCTTTCCAGCCAGCGGGTCGAGCCAGCCAAGTTGACGGCGAGCGGCTACCGGTTTGGTTTCGTCGACCTTCGAAAGGCCTTGCAGAGCCTGGTCCGGGGGCACGGTTCAGCCGGAAGTTAGGCCCGGCAAGGTTACTCTTGCATCATCTCGTCACCATTCGCTTGTGATTTCGATCACATTCCGCGATGACTCCCTCTGCCAGACTTGATTTGTATGGCGAAGAGGATGATCGCGTCGGTGTTGTTGCTCGTCACTTTAGCGTGGGCCGAGATGACGATGGCTCCCATGCTCGCGATGCATTCTGGGCACATGCGTTCGGGCCAGAAAAAGGCTGCCAATGTGTCCGGCCCAAGCGCCCACCAGCAGCGCGGGCACACCCACGCGGCCGGCCTTCTTTGTTGTCCGGGGCTGCGCACGACGGAGACCGCAACCGATTCTGAAATGATCTCCGACAGCCTGCCCTGCGCCGATGGCCATCGTTGCTGCTTCCGCCAAGGCCCACAAAGCGTGCCTGCGCCACCGAGCAGCGAGGAGAAACTTGCTCACGAGATGGGGCCCGCCAGCGTGACGACACCCAGTCCCCTGGTCGTAGCACCGAATCGCACTCTTGAACACGGCAGCTTCGCTTTACTCTTTCCGTCTAGTCCATTCGGCGTCCAACTCCGCATTTAGAGGTCTCTTCCATCGGCGGCATTTTGCAACCGTCAATCGGCTGCATGAGACGAACACACCGCATTCATACTTTCAAAAGGAGATCTTATGAAATTCAGATTGATTGCTTTCGTTCTGGTCTTTTCGTTCGCTTGCTGGGCTCAGGAGAATCCATCCGGTGCGACGCCGAATGCCTCTTCGGCGCCGGCAAAAAGCTGCTGTCACCATGCGGCTGGCTCCAGCGATGTCATGGATTCAGCCGGCTGCTGCGGCAAGGATAGGTGTCAGGCAAAAAACGGCAAGTCCTGCTGCGACGGCAAGCAGATGGCGGATGCCAAGCCCTGTTGTAGCGGGAAGAATATGAAAAAATGCATGAAACAGTGCAAGAAAAATGGCGGTTGCACACAAGGAAAACATTGCGGTGCGGCAGGCGACAAGTCTGCGACGAATTGCTGCGGCACAAAGTGCGAGCACCATGCACGTTCAGTCAGCTAGCTCATTGTAAGCATTAGCTTCGCGGGCACCTCAAGCAGCGCCCCGGCCCGCAATGACCGGGGTGCAATATGTTTCTGGCTTCCATTGCTGCGATCATCTTCGAACTGGAGTACTCAGTAAGTCGGCTGCAAGGAACTTGCTACTGCGAGCGAGTAGTCACTTGGATGTACGTCCTTGTGATGCGATCATGCCAGCAGAGCGAGTCCTGATCGAGGAAGCACCAAAGATAACCGAGGCCCACCGAGAAAGCGGAAAGGAATGAAGCGAGGACGCGCCACCGGCGGGTGCTCTGTGAGACTGGGGAGCCATCAAAATTTCTCACCCGCAGGCCAGCAGCACGCAGACCTGGCGTAGATCCAGTGCAGATGACGAAAAAACATTCGTAGGTTATCCACAATAGAATCGCGATCGCCGCGCCCGCCCCGGCAAGCAAACCGAAAGAACCTTGAATCGGGTTAACACGTAGGAAAATAACCGAGAAACCAGATAGCGCGGCCGCAAGGATCACTGCATCAATTGAGGTTGCAAGCAATCGGCTCGCAATCGACGCCAACGAAATGAGTGTTTCGGTCCGAGCGAATCGATCCACTACCTCTGTTTGAGCGGGTTCAATCAGAATCCCGCCGAGCGCAGGAGCCGGAGGCACGATTTCCGGGGCCTCAACAATGCGCGGGCGGTCGAGAATCGGATCGGCGAGTTGATCGGTGTCCGCGATGGGGATGGCAGCCGATCTGGGAAACTCGATGATCTTTGCCGACACTTCCGGCGGCGGGGCAGCTTGCGGATTAGCGATGTTTTCGAATTGACCCTCTTTGCTGTACCGCTGAAATTCTTCACCGGTCTTCTCAACTGGCACAGGAATAACAACTCGGGCATCCTCTACAGGAATGTTGTCAACTCCGGGCTCTGAACTTGCAGGTGCCATTGCCGCCGCAACCGCGGAGGAGCGGTGCCGGTCTTCGTGGGTGTCAAACGGTAGAAGGAGTGACGGGTACCGTGGAGCACGCGGCTTGCGGCGCGTGCGATAGCGGGCGAGGCGCGCTGCTACTTCTCTGCGCCAGGCTTCCGGGTCGGGCTGGGAATCAGCGAGAGGAGACGGCCGAGCTTCCGCTATGCACTCGTGTTCCGCGACCGCGGCGTGATCACAAAGATGTGGCGCGAGGGCAGAGCCCTCGGCGCTTGCGGAGTTTATCAATCCGGTCATGTCAAACACTACCACCGAAGAACGCCAGCAGCCTGAGCCGGGCTGGACCAGCAAGACGGCGATCATAATGCAGGATGAGCTTTGCTTCGCCTCCCGCTCGCGTGCTAAGGTCAACTCGTTCCCGTTGGCAAACCGGCTGGCGGAGCGCCCGCGCGCTTGCGGATTAACCGCTAATGATCACCTCTCGAATCTTTATCACGGCCGCCTTGCTCTGTCACCTTGTTCTCAGTTCCCGGATAGTAACCAGCCAGACGCCGCCCCCTCCAAGTGTGACAGAACAGTCATTGCCGGCGGTTCCGGCGAGCCAAATTCAGGAGAATGTAACCATCCGGGCCGTAGAACAGGAAAAAGAGGGCTCGGTCTACCACCTGCGCGGCCGCGTCGAGATTGATTACCGGAATTACACTCTCCGGGCTGAGGAGATCACCTATAACGCCGACTCCGGCGATAGCGAAC
>Ga0335079_10000195_pt1 | contig 71156 bp, 63 predicted proteins | sample Lox_Sample_33_FD_206719 | JGI IMG/M metagenome (GOLD analysis project Ga0335079, IMG submission 206719) | Soil microbial communities from Loxahatchee National Wildlife Refuge, Florida, United States - Lox_Sample_3.3 | ecosystem: Environmental > Terrestrial > Soil > Wetlands | place: USA...
TTGACGCCGGGGGATTCGAACTGACTGCTTTTTCTCCACCTGATGAGTGTTCCACCCGGAACAGCGGATTAAGAAAACCCAGTCCTAGAACTCCAATTCCGCAATCGACTTCAGCAGGCGAAGAAGAGTCGCTCGCTCATCGGCAGTGAGTACATGCCGAATCGTCTCATCGGCGGCCACACGCGCGTGGATCAAGCGCTCCCGATACCGGTTTCCTTTGGGCGTCAGGTGAACGTGGATTGCCCGGCCTGATTTCGCCTTTCGTTCCGATACCAGGCCTTCCTTCACCATCGACTTGATGGCCCGGTGCACGACCGTCCGGTCGATGCCGAGAAGGGTGGCGATCTGATTCTGATTGAGGGTGACGTCGCCTCGCAGCGTGGACAGGATGAAGCCGCGAGTCGCGGAACATCCTGTCTTGCGCTCAAGCCTCTTCCCTACCGAAAAATAGGCTGCCGCGACATGGGCCAGGACCGAATCTCTCAGGATGTCTTCCGGAACTGCTTTCGCTGGGATGATGTTCATAGGATCGTGACTGTCGCTGCGAGAGGTCTGCGCCACTGGGGTGGCTCCACGTAGGCCGGAGATTTCCGTCCGACCGCGATGACCATCACGATCTCATGATAACGGGTGGACAAGCCGAGATGCATGGAAAGCCGGCGGCCATCGAAGCCTTCCATCGGGCACGAGTTGATGCCCAGGGCTTCGGCCGCGATCATTAGGTTCTCGCAAGCGAGCGATGTACTCTTGGTCGCCCATTTGAACAAGTCGCGGCGAAACAGGGGAGGCATGCCCATCACCTTGCGCAGGTTTAGCAGCCAGAAGATCCCCCATTTGAACGCTGCGAAAATGCCGAATGGTCCGGGCATGAACAGGATCCGGCCAATCTTGGCTGTCCGTTGGTAGTCGCGAATTTTCGCTTCGCTGAACTCGCTCCGGCTTCGCATCCACTCCAATTGACTTTGCGATGTTGCCGCTAGCGATCCGATGTCGGCAACGGCTACGACCAGCGCCGAAGCCGTTTCCGCGGGCTTCTGCCCGAGACAGAGTTTCGCGACTGCCGTCTTTTCTTTCGGCGTGCCTACCCAATAGAAGTGATAGGGCTGCGAATTGAAGCTGGAGGGAGCGTGACGGGCGGCGTTGAGGATCTGCTCGCGCGCCTCTTCGGAGATTTCCAGCGGGGCAAAGGCTTTCACAGCCCTTCTTCGGAATACTGCTTCCAGGATGTCGTCCATAGTCGCCTCTATGTTGCAATTACAACATGTTCATGTTGCATTTGCAACATTAATTTTAATAATGGAAATACATAGATCCTCAAGCGCGCACAAAACGCGCGCTTCAGGATGACAGCGAGATGGGTCGAGCTATGAGGTTGACAAAAACTGCTAGAGGCCCGCTTCGAGGCGCGAGCGGGGGTCGAGGTAGTCGCGCAAGGCGTCTCCGATGAAGTTGAAGCTGAGAACGGCGAGCATGACCGCCAACGCGGGGAACAGCACAAGATGCGGCGCGTCGAAAAGGTGGGCGCGGGCGTCGTTGAGCATGGTGCCCCAGCTTGCGGTCGGTGGAGGCACGCCCAGCCCTAAGAAACTCATGGTGGCCTCGGCGAGAATGGCTCCGGCCATTCCGATGGCAGCCTGCACGACGACGGGCTGAATGATGTTGGGCAAGATGTGTCGCACGATGATGCGCAGGTCGCTTGCGCCCAGAGCACGCGCCGCTTCTACGAACTCGCGCTCGCGAGCGGCGAGGACCTGTCCGCGAACGAGGCGTGCATAGCCAACCCATCCGCCGATCGACAGCGCAATTACGAGATTGAATATGCCGGGGCCGCGGAAGGCGACGAAGGCGATCGCGATCAGAATGCCGGGAAAGGACAGGAAGGCATTCATCAGGATCACGTTGACGAAGCGGTCGATGGCGCCGCCGTAGTATCCGGCAATCGAGCCGATGATGAGCCCGATGCTGAGCGAAGCGACCACGACGCTACCGCCGACCAGCATCGAGATGCGGGCTCCGGAGATGATGCGGGAAAGGATGTCGCGGCCGAGCTCGTCGGTGCCGAACCAATGCGCGTGCGACGGCGGATCGAGGCGGTCGGGCAGATGAATCGCGGCCGGGTCTTGAGGCGCAATCCAGGGTGCGAAGAGCGCAAAGATCAGAAAGAGGATCACCAGGATGACGCCCGTTGCTGCGAGCGGATTGTGGCGGGCGTTCCCGACAATTTTCTGGCGAAACGAGATGGCGGCGCTGGACACTGCTGAGCATCTTAACCTGTCAGCGCGGTTTCCAGGAGTACCGTTCGTCTGACTTGAAATCGAAGTAGGCGAGGTTCATGTTGCCTTCGGTGAGGATGTGGACGGTCAGAACACTCTTTCCTGCCGGAAGGTGAATCTGCGCTAGGTGCTTCGTGAGATTCCAGTGATGCCATTGCCGCCAGGGGATCGGGTCTTTCGTATCGAAGGTGGACGGAATGTTCAATGGAGGAGTCGCTGGCTGTCCATTCACATCGAGCGAAATAGTGCCGCCGCGGTTTGAGGTGTAGAGCAGATCGATGGCGTAAGCGCCGGCATGATCGGTCTGGACCGTGATGTTGAACCACTCTCCGGGCACGGTCCATCCGACATAAAGCTGGTTCTCGGGCGGCTGGACGAGATCGAAAGGACTGTTGTCGATCTGGTCGTGGAATTTCGTGTAAGAAGTGTCGACGCCCTCGTCCATGCGGAACTGATTGAGATAGGTGCCGTCGGCGGGATTCAGGGCTCCGCTGCCGTTGTTCTTGGCGTCGGCATCGTGGTAGGCGACGCCTTCTCCGCCGCGATCGTAGTAGGCGCATTCGATGCGGCCGGGAATTTTCTGCGGACCGCCGGAGTAGAGGGTGTCCTGATAGGAAGTACCTTTGTAGCCCTTCGGGAAGTTTTTCTTCGATCCAGAATTGGCTGATCGCGCGAAGAGGAAGATGAAAAACAAAACTGCAAGGATGCTCGAGGCGAAGATCCGAGCCTTCACTGCCTGATCCTCGGGTTGGCCACCGAGTACATCACATCGGTTAAAAAATTCACCGCGACGTACGTCAGTCCGATCGCGAGGATGCAGCCTTGCACCAGGTAGTAGTCGCGGCCGGAGATTGCCTGGATCGTGAGGCGTCCGAGGCCTGGCCAGGAAAAGATGGTCTCGGTGACGATCGCGCCGGCCAGCAGTGCGCCAAATTGCAGGCCCAGCACTGTGAGCACCGGGATCATCGCATTGCGCAGTGCATGGCGATAGACGACCGTGCTCTCAGGCAGACCTTTTGCGCGGGCGGTGCGAATATAGTCCTGGCTCAGTTCTTCAAGCATCGAGGTGCGCACCATGCGAGTAAGGATTGCCGCCAGCGCACTGCCCATCGTGATCGCCGGAAGCACGAGATTCGCGAATGAACCGGCGCCCGAGACCGGCAGCCATCCCACCTTGATGGCGAATAACAGAATCAGGATGGGCCCTAGAGCGAAGTTCGGGAACGACAGGCCGAACAGGCTGACCACCGAGAGCACGCGGTCGTCCCAACGATTGCGGCGGCGGGCTGAATGGACTCCGGCAGGAATCGAGAGAATGATCGCGACGAAAAGTGATGCGAGTGTAAGCCGCAGCGTGTACGGATAACGCTGCGCGATCAGTTTCGAAACCGTCTGGTTGTAGCGGATCGAACGTCCGAGATCTCCATGCACGACGCCTTTCCAATAACGGATGTATTGCTCTCCGAGCGGGGCGTCGAGCCCGTAAAGATGGCGAGTGGCCGCGATGTCGGCCGCAGGCGCGCCTTCGCCGAGCATCTGCTGGATTGGGTCTCCGGGGACGAGATGGATCATCAGGAAGACGATGCTGACCACCAGCCAGATGACCGGAAGAGTGTAGAGGACGCGTTGGAGGACGGCTTTCAGTTTTCGGTTCTCAGTTTTCAGTTTTCAGTTCTCAGTTGTCAGTGGTCGGCGTTCGCCTCAGTCATCGCTCCAGATCGAAAAAGCAAACCTCAGGGGCTAAAGCCCACATCTTTTGCGCCTGATCGGCACGGCTGAAGCCGTGCCCTTCCCTTTTCCTTCCCTTCGACGCGGGTAAAGCCTTGGGTGTCCCAACATCCCCTCTTCCCAAACCCCATTGCGAAGCGAGCGCTTGATTCTCGGGACTCGCGACTCACGACTCGGGGCTCGCTATCAATCTCCGCCCTGCCTTGCCACTTCCGGTTCGCCTTCCACTTTCGCGGTCTTTTCAATTCTTACGCGCGCGATGCGGTGGCCGTCCATTTCTTCGACGGTGTAGCGGCGGCCTTCGTATTCGAAGGAGTCGCGCAGGCCCGGCATGCGCTGCAAGCGGGACAAAATGAATCCTGCGAGCGTCTCGAAGCCTGCGTCCCGCGGCAATGTTAATCCGTATTCCGCTTCCAGATCGCGGATATTGACCGATCCTTCCAGCACGATTACCGATTCGTCTTCCAGCCGCGGCTCGCTGGGTGAGACGTCGAATTCGTCTTCGATATTGCCGACCAGTTGCTCGAGAATGTCTTCGACCGTGATCACGCCTGCCGTCGATCCGAACTCATCCACCACCACAGCCAAGTGACGACGTCTTTCCTTGAACTCCGCCAGCAGTTCTGCCAGAACCTTCGTCTCGGGGACAACGACCACATCGTGCATGATCTGTGCGATTTGCATGCGCGAGATACGGGTCGCTGTCGTTTGACCAAGATTGCTCAGCCGCAGGCGCATCCATCGCATCAGGTCTTTGTAATAAAGGACGCCGACGATGTGCTCCGGTCCGCGCTGCGGGTCGTAGACCGGAATGCGCGAGTGCTGGCGCTCGATGACGCGGACCAGGGCTTCATCAAGCTGCAAGTCGGATGGCAGCGAGAAAATGTCCGGACGCGCCACCATGACCTCTTTAACCGTGATGCTGTCGAGTTCGATGGCGCTGTGGATCATCTCTTCCTGGAATTCGGGAATCTGCCCGAATTGACGGCTGGCCGTAACAATCAGCTTCAATTCGTCCGGAGAGTGGACGGCTCCTCCGCGCCGTCCAGGTTGCGCGCCGAACAACCGCAGAACCAATCCCCCGGAGCGGCGCATAAAGAAGAGGATGGGGCGGGTAATCGTCAGGAAGGCTTCCATCGGCGCGGCCACCGCTAATGCGATCTGCTCGGCGCGCTGCAGGGCCAAGGTCTTTGGGACAAGCTCGCCTAGGATGACGTGCATGTAAGTAATCAACGTGAAGGCAATCGCAATGGCGATGCCGTGAGCGTAGATCGCCAGGTGCGGAAGTTTCTGGACGAAGTGCAGGCTCCCCACGAGCCCTGCGACCATGGGCTCGCCGATCCAGCCGAGGGTCAGGCTGACCATGGTGATGCCTAACTGCACGCCATTGACGACCTCATCCAGATGGCTGTGCAGACGCTGGACGATGCGGGCGCCGATGCGTCCGGCCTCAATGAGCTGTTGAATTCGAGTGTCGCGGACGCTTACCAGCGAGAACTCTGCGGCCGCGAAGAAGGCATTGGCTGCTACGAGGAGCAGGATCAGAAAGATCCGGAGCAGCACAAAGGCAATCATGGGAGGCCTAATTCTAACATTGCAAAGGGAGTTGCCCGTTCTCTTGGAGTAACCCCAACTCGGTTACAATGAAAATAATTGAGTGAGCACGCTCACAATAATTCACCCGCACCTTCCGCTATCCTTTTTTGCGAACGCAGGTCTAACTGGCAGGCGGACGAAGAGTTAGCAGCGCCGCCCTCGCGCCGGGTCAGGAATTCAAAATTCATAAAGAAGTCAGGAACAAACTCAATCCCTGCCGCGTACTAAGCAACAGAGCGGCTCATGGCTCCCAAACTCCAATTGGCGATACATACAGGAGGATTTGTGAACGGTAATGGCAATAATGGCAAAAAGAAGCGCCGCAGACTGATCATCTGGGGCAGCGTCGTAGCAGTAATCGTTCTGCTGATCTCAGTCGGCGTTATCGTCGCGAAGAGCGGCGGCACCAAGATCGATCCTTCGAAACTCGCCAAGGTGGAAAAAGGAGACCTCGCCAAGAGCGTGGTCGCGACCGGCAAAGTCACGCCGATCACCAAGGTTGAGGTGAAGTCGAAGGCCAGCGGCATCGTCAAAAAGCTGCTCGTGGATTACGGCGATCACGTCAAGAAAGGCCAGTTACTGGCGCAGCTCGACAAGGTCGAGATCGAAGCGCAAGTCGAGCAGTCGAAGGCAGGACTGGAAGCGGCGGAAGCGAACCTGAAGAGTTCGCAAGCAGATTATGAGCGGGCGAAAGTTGACGCCGAGGGTCCGGACGTTCCGTTGCTGAAGCGTGCCTACGAGCGCAACGTCAACATGGCCAAGGACGGCGTCGTCTCTACGTCTTCGCTGGAAGATTCGCAGAAAAACTACGAACTCGCGCTGAACAAGCAGAACGTTTCCAAGGCGCAGGTGACCGTATTGAAGGCCAAGATCGCGCAATCGCAGGCTGTGGTCGCGCAAGATCAGGCCAACCTGAAGCAGCTCGAAGAGCAGCTGAGCTATACCGACATCGTGTCCCCGATCGACGGAATCGTCCTGTCGCGTGACGTTCAGATGGGCGACGCGGTCAGCTCGATCCTGGTGTTGGGATCGTCCGCCACGCTGGTGATGACGCTGGGCGATACCAGCGAAGTCTATGTAAAGGGCAAGGTGGACGAGAGCGATATCGGAAAGGTCTACCTCGGACAGCGAGCCCGCATCAAGGTGGAATCTTTCAAGGACAAGACCTTCGACGGCAAGGTGACCAAGATCTCTCCGATGGGCGTGGAGAAGGACAACGTCACGACGTTTGAAGTCCGCGTCTCGATCCAGAATCCCGGCGGCGAGTTGAAGGCCGAGATGACCGCGAACGCCGAAATCATCCTGGAAGAGCACAAGAACGTGTTGCAGATTCCGGAAGGCGCCATCATCTACGACAAGGACAAGAAAGCGTCGGTAGAGATTCCTGCTCCGAAGGCGAAAGACGGCAAGGATAAGGTCGCCGTTAACATCGGCATCTCAAACGGAGCGAAAACCGAAGTGCTGAGCGGCCTGAAGGAAGGCCAGGAAGTCGTACTCCAGTAGCAGAGGGCAACATCAAGGTCTTAGGTCATAGGTATTAGGTTCCAGCCTAAGACCTAAAACCTAAGACCTTAGCTTTTTCTGGCGAATGCCATGACTCTCTCTGAAATCCTGCGGCAAGCGATCGCGACATTTCGGGCACACAAGATGAGGACGTTCCTCACCATGTTCGGCCTGATCTGGGGCATCGCGTCGGTGATCATCCTGGTCGGGCTGGGCCGCGGATTCGTCGTCGATCAAAAGAGACATATGGAATCGCTGGGCAAGGACCTCGTCATCGTCTGGGGCGGCAGGACGAGTTCCCAGGTGGGCGGCCGGGCGGCAGGACGCGAGATTCATCTGAACGTCGATGACGCCGAACTGATTCGCGACGAGTGCTACATGGTCCGGAACGTCAGCCCCGAATTGCGGAGGACGATCCCTGAAGTCAGCCAGTTCAACTCGTCGAATCGTGGCGTGGTGGGAATGTGGCCGTCATACCAGGATTTTCGTTCGCTGAAGGTTTCCGAAGGGCGCCTGCTCACTGATGATGACGAGCACGAAGGCCGGCGCGTTCTGGTTTTGGGATCGAAAGCGTATCGCCAACTTTTCCCCGGGCAGCCGGCGATTGGAGCTACCGTACTGGTAAAGAGCATTCCTTACTCCGTTGTGGGCGTGCTGGCCGAGAAGAAACAGAACTCGAATTACAGCGGACCGGACAACGACTATCTCTTCGCGCCGTATTCATCCGTGTCGCGCGACTTCCCTCCCCCGGAAAAACCTGGCGCCGGAATTTCACGAGGTTACCTCGATGACATCGTATTCGAAGTCGGCAATCCGGAAGAACACGAAGAAGCCGTGATGCAGGTGCGGCGCACCCTGGGCCGCGTGCGCCATTTCGATCCTCAGGATAAAGACGCGCTCTTTATCTGGGACACAATGGACGGAGCCAAGCAGCTCTCCAGAATCTTCGGCGTGGTGACGCTGTTTTTCGGCTGCGTGGCGATCGTGACCCTTTGTCTGGGCGGCATCGGCGTGATGAACATCATGCTGGTGTCGGTAACCGAGCGTACCCGTGAGATCGGGACGCGCAAAGCGATGGGCGCCACCAAGCGCGACATCATGCGGCAGTTCTTTGCGGAATCCGCGATGCTGACGCTGGTCAGCGGCATCCTGGGATTTTCCTCCGGTGTCGGACTCTGTCTCTCCATGGAGGCTTTGCCACTGCCGGACTTTGTTCCCCATCCGATCATTTCTCCAATTTCGATTGTGTTATCGATTTTGACGCTTTCTCTAATCACCGTGACCGCGGGCATGTATCCCGCCCAGCGCGCCGCGGATATGACACCTGTGGAGTCTCTGCGATATGAATAAACGAAATCAGGTTCTCACTCTCACCCCTGTGTCCAGACGGTTGGCTGTCGTTGCTTCAGCAGCCGCGCTGGTCGTGCTTTTCGCAACCACAGCCGTCTTTGCCTCGACGCCGCAAGGTTCGTTCGACAAGACGTTGCAAGTGAGCGGCCCCGTTGATCTGGAAGTTCTCACGCACTCGGGAGATATCACGATCCGCGCCGGGTCGTCGGGAACGGTTTCCATTCACGGCAAGATTTATGTTGGCGACCGCTGGTTCAACGGCAAGCGCGACGAAGACGTGCACGCCATCGAACAGAATCCGCCGATTCGCCAGACCGGCAACAGCATCCACATCGATTATGTGAACTATCACAACATCGCGATCGACTACGAGATTACTGTGCCCGCCGAAACGACTGTTCGCTCGCGCAGCGGCTCTGGCGATCAGCTCCTTGAAGGCACGAAGGGAAATGCCGACGTTCAGACAGGATCCGGCAACGTGCGGCTTACTAATCTGACTGGCGAAGTTCACCTGCAGACCGGTTCGGGCGATGTTCGAGCGCACTCAATCTCCGGCCCGGTGCGCGGTGGCACCGGCAGCGGAGATGTTGAGGTCGAAGAGACAGGCTCGGGCGAGGTGGATCTGCACACCGGCTCTGGCAGCGTAACGGCGCGCGGAGTACATGGCGCATTCCGCGGCGAAACTGGCAGTGGCAACATCACCGCGGAAGGCGCGCCGACCGGAAATTGGGACGTCCATACGGGCTCGGGCAACGTTCGCCTGCGACTGCCCAGCAATGCGGCATTCGATGCGGACATTTCAACCAGTTCCGGCAGCGTGGACGTTGGCATGCCAGTCGAGATGACTGTGCAAGGACACCTCGGCGACTCGCACAAATCGATCCGGGGCAAAGTCCGCGGCGGCGGCCCGGAAGTTCGCGTGCGCACCGGCTCGGGAGATATTCATATCGAGTAGTCAAACCAGGCCACGGATTTGCGCGGATCTACACGGATAAACCCCGCAATTGCTTGTTTTATCCGTGTGAATCCGCAAAATCCGCGGCTAGAAAAACACCATGTTCCTGAAAGAACTCATCTCGCAAGGCTGGATGGCGCTGATGCGCGACCGCACCCGCTCCGCGCTCACGATGCTCGGCATCGGCTGGGGGCTAGTCTCGGTTGTGCTGTTGCTCGCTTATGGCCAGGGACTAGGCGGATGCGTCTTGAGCGCCTTTCTGAACATGGGTAACAACGTAATCGTCCTGTGGCCCGGCCAGACCAGCATGCAGGCCGGAGGACAGCGCGCCGGGAAGAAAGTCGCATACGAACTCGAGGACGTCGAGGCCATCCGCGACGAAGTTCCTCTTGTGCGCGCCGTCAGTGGCGAGATCGACCGCGACTTCGGCTTCAAGATCGGCACCCGCGTTGTCTCGCTTCAAGTCCGGGGAGTCGATCTGCCGTACGGCCAGATGCGCAAGCTCGATCTGGCTGACGGCCGTTACTTCAACGAGAGCGACTTCACCGACCATCACCGCGTGGTCATTCTTGGCTACAGCGCAGCAAAGAAAGTTTTCCAGGGCGCCCCAGGAGTTGGCCAGCACGTGGAAATCGGCGGCCTCGACTTCGAAGTGATCGGGACGATGCGGAACAAGATCCAAGATTCGATGTACCAGGGGCCGGACAACGAGAACGGATTCATCCCGTTCGGCATCATGCGAGATTTGAGAAATATCCGTGACCCCGACGAGATCATCATCCAGCCAACTGCTGCCGAGTTGAACAAGAAAGCTCTGGCTGCAGTGCGCGAAGTGATTGCGCGGCGGCATCATTTCGATCCGAAGGACGAAAAAGCCACGCCCGAGTGGGACACGATTGAAGACCGCAGCATGATCAATGCCTTCTCTTACGGCCTGCAGGCCGTACTGGGCCTGATCGGCGTATGCACTCTCGCGGTCGGCGGCATCGGCGTGATGAACATCATGCTGGTCTCGGTCACTGAGCGCACCCGCGAGATTGGGCTCCGCAAAGCAATCGGCGCGCGCCGCATTCACATCCTGATTCAGTTTCTGATCGAGGCATTGGTACTGACGTTCGTCGCCGGCCTGCTGGGGATGCTTTTCGCGCAGTTCCTCACCTGGGTGATCCCGCCCATGCCGCTCTATGACGAGTTCTATAAGACCACCGATCACGAAGGCGCCATCTTCCTGCACGCCTCGACTGCCGTGATGATGATTTCGTTCACGATCCTTTCTATGGTCGGGATCGTCTCCGGATTCTTCCCCGCCCTGAAAGCCTCGCGGCTGAATCCGATTGAAGCTCTGCGGTACGAGTAAGGGACGGTTCGCGCGTTGGCGTGAACCTTGAGAATCTTCGGGCCCTGAATCTCGATTCAATTATCCAGCGTGTTACGCGGGAGATCCGAATGGATAGTCTCAGGCAGCATCTCCGTTTCGCTTTTCGTCAACTCTGGCGTTATCCGGGATTCACCGTCACGGTGATCGTCACGTTGGCCCTTTCGATCGGCGCGAATACGGCGATCTTTTCTCTTGTAAATGCACTCCTGCTGAAGAGCCTTCCGTACTCGCATCCCGAACGCATGGGAACGATCTATACGCGGATCACCGGTCCGATCGATTCCGATGAGCGGCACCATTTGAACGGCGAGCAATTCGAATTGCTGCGCGACAATGTCCCCCCGCTGATCTCCGCAGTTTCAGGCATGACGTCGGGCGTGAACCTGAAGGCGGGGTCGCATGTGCAGTATGTCCGCAACGGGCGGATTTCCGCGCACTATCTTGACGTGCTCGGAGTCCAACCGGTCGTAGGCCGCAACTTCTCCGAAGAGGAGGACCGCCCGCACGGGCCGAAGTCTGCGATTCTCAGCTACGGCTTGTGGAGAAATGCTTTCGGCTCGAGTCCAGCGGTTCTGGGTCAGGCGATCCAGTTGAAAGGTGAGTCATACAGCGTCGTCGGAGTGCTCCCCCAGGATGCGACGACTCCCATGAACGCCGATGTGTATACGGCTCTCCAGCCCAGCCGCGACGGCGAAGGTGGTGGGACGAACTTTGACTGCATCACGCGTCTGCGTGACGGCGCGACGTGGCAGCAGGCTGACGCCGAGATCAATCGAGTCTGGAGCACACGCTCCGGCCGTTACGAACTGAATGGCAATCCCGGCGCGCGCGTGAGCTATCACTCTGTGCCCTTGCAGAAAGGCCAGACCGATACCCTGCGGCCGCAGGTCCTGGCGCTGATGCTCGCTGCGGGATTCATCCTGCTCATTGCCTGCGGCAACCTGGCTGGACTGACGCTGGTCCGGATGATGCGGCGCAGTTCGGAAGTGGCCACGCGACTGGCGCTGGGCGCGTCGAGATGGCAGATTCAAAAACAATTCTGGATTGAAAATATCTTGCTTGCGATCTTCGGCGGAGTTGCAGGCATTGCTGTGGGCTTTGTCACCTTGCGCGGCCTGCTGTCGATGTTGCCCGAACACACGCTTCCGATTGCTCAAGTTGCCGTCGACATGCGGGTATTGGCCTTTACGTTGGCCGTGGCACTGATGACTAGCGTACTTTTCGGAATGCTGCCGGCCTTTGTAGCTGGCAAGGTGCAGTTGCGCCCTTCCATGGGGGAACGCACCGTGGCCCGATTCGGCAGCGTGCGCTTGCGCCAGGCTCTCATGACCGGGCAAATGGCGCTCACGGTCGTGCTCCTGGCGGGAGCGGGATTACTCATCCGAAGCCTGCTCCATCTTGAAACGTTGCCGCCCGGATTCAATCCGCAAGGCGTCATTGTCGCGAAGGTATCGCTGGATGATGCTCACTATCACGATCCGACCGCGTTCGAGAAACTGCTGGCGAGCAGTACGGCCGCGATGGAAAGAATTCCCGGAGTACAAAGCGCCGCAGTCGGACTCAGCCTTCCGTACGAGCGAACTTTGAATGACAGCATCACGTTCAGCGACGGGAAAGAAGCGGGCCTGCAAGATGGTACCGATCTGATCTACGTGACGCCTGCGTATTTTCAAACGTTGCAGATCCCCCTACTCGCGGGCCGTGCATTTACTGATGAAGACAGAGCCACGACGCAACACGTCGCCATTGTGAACCGCGCCTTCGCGCAAAAGTTCTATGGTGGATCGAATCCCGTGGGCCGCTATGTGAATAAGGACACGCTGATCGTCGGCGAAGTGGCCAACGTATTTGTTTCGTCCGGGCTGTACGGCGGCGCCCCGCTCATGAGCGAGCAGGCGATGTACATCCCGGCATCGCAGATGGATGCGGCTTCACTCTCGATCGTTCACGTGTGGTTCCAGCCCGATTGGATTGTGCGGACGGCCGCCCCGATCGAAGGCATCAAAGCACAAATGCAGTCGGCGCTTGCGCAAGCTGATCCAAACTTGCCGGCGTCCGGCTTTTACAACATGGACGACCTGATGGCTCGAACCTTGTCGACGCAGCGCATCGAATCGGCTCTGCTCGCCGTGATGGCGGGGCTGGCGTTGCTGCTAAGCGCTGTTGGAATTTCGGCATTGGTGGCAAATATGGTGGCCCAGCGGACGCGCGAAATCGGTATCCGCATCGCACTGGGCTCGACCATTGGAAGAACGATGCTGCAGTTTGCAAAATCCGGTACAGGGCCTTCGCTGCTGGGAGTGATGCTCGGACTTGCTGTTTCCGCGGGCGTTCTTCGCGCGCTTCGGAGCGCCTTGTATGGCGTTGGGACCTATGACGCTCTCACTTTAGGAAGCGTATCGCTCATGTTGCTGGTGGTCACGAGCCTGGCGGCGGTTGTTCCCACGCTGAAGATTGCCAGAATTGATCCAGCGCGTACGTTGCGCGACGAATAGAGATCTGCTGGGCCGCTTCGTCGGCTCGTTACAGGACCTGGCGCTGCCTGAATTCGAGCAAATGCACCGGAGTGCGCGTGAATGGCCAGTCAACATTCTGTGCAAGAGTGTTGTCCTGATCCGTTCATCCAGTACCCGACGGTGAATCGCGCAAGGAAGCACGTTAACGAAACCACCGGGTCCAACGTCTAAGAAACGGAACGTTCGTCGCGCCGAGCGAAAAGGGGTTCTCGCCATGACTTTACGGGCCCCGGCAATCATCCTCGCTTTCTCAATTGCGGTGCCGGTTGCGGCGTCGCCCCAGCCGATTGTCCAGTCCCCAACAGAACACCCGGTGAATGTCAGTGGTTCAGATTCAGATGCACTGCAGATCAACAATCCGAAGCATAAAGACATACCGGTTACCCGCGCGCGGGTTTTATTGCTCACAACCTGCAGAGTCGTTGCGGATGAGTTCCACCGAAAACCGACCGATGTGAACGTCAGGTTGGATTTGGTCGTAGGCGAGCGGAATGAATACTACTCCATCGAGAAAGACGGGCGCGTCACTCTGTATCTTGATCACTGGGATGAAACCCGGTTCGTGGATGCCGTCATCACCGGGGCGATGCACCAACTCACTCCTCCACATTTGCGGAAGCAGATGCTGTCGGAAGTGCTGAAACGCTCCGACCAGGTTGCTCCCGTTTCGACGAAGCAACTGCATACCCCTGTCCCGATCTTGGTGCCCAGAAATCCTGGTATCGGCGCCGACTGCATTAGCGCTGTGAACAGTGAGCCTTGTTCGTGGCCGGGCCCGGTTCCGCGGTGATTGGATGAAATTCAAGTATGACTCGCAAGTTTCTTTCAGCAGGGATTGGGAACTCCGCATCCAGAATGGGCGCGCTTCAGTGCGCGGATCGATTCGGCCGCGTTCTTCCGCAAGATCGGGCTTCTCGAATGGGTCCGCATTCTCTCTAGATACTTGATTGTGTCTGGAATATCCGCAGCTCTGTAGCAGAGGGGACCTTCAATCTTCCACGTGCCTAATTTCGAATTTGCAGAGCTCGACTCTCCGCGCACACTGGGCACGAATACGAGTGTATAAACGTTCGCTAACCTGGCATTTTGCGGCTTGAAAATGAGATTGGAATCGATCGTTCCGTAGGAGTCGTTCCACTTCGTGTTCACTTCTGCTCGTGCTCCGTGATTCCACTCCTCTCCCAGTACGTTGGTGCCAGTCCATTCGACTAGAATTTCGCTGTTTGCCGGGTACGGATCAGCCGTAGTGAAGAGTCCCGAGGCAGCTTTCCAGCCGGTCGGTGTCAGGAGCGCCCCATGAAGAATGAGCCTTTCGTAGCGCTTGACTGTCAATTCGGTGGGTTTGAGCGGTTTCTTCGGACTCTGTGCTGAGGCTGTGAGGAGACCAAGGCACACCAGAGCCAACATTGACACAGGTTGCATCGACGAACGCGCTTGTTTGCGAAATGTCCTACTTCGCATGTTTACAGGATAGAAGTGACTGCGTCGCAAATCACATTACGTTCGGGATAAGAAAGAGGATCTCATCCGATTTCATTACCGCGGTACCTTGACGCCTCGTTTCCCTGCCAATTACCTTCGGCGTAGGGATATCACTGTCTTCCAGCGAGGGGAATTTTGCCGCATCGTCCGATCATCACTCTTACTACGGATTTTGGGACTAACGATCACTTTGTGGGCGCCGTGAAGGGCGTCATTCTCGACATCGTGGCCGAGGCTGCGATTGTCGATATCACGCACGCGATCCAGGCATACGACGTGCTCGATGGCGCGATTGCCATTTCGCAGACGTATTCCTATTTTCCGACCGGGACGGTGCATATGGTTGTGGTCGATCCCGGCGTGGGCACGACGAGGCGCCCGATCATTGCCTCAAGCGACGGATATCACTTCGTCGCCCCCGACAACGGAGTGCTCTCGATGGTGTATGCGAAGGAAGAACGCATTCACGTGCGGCATGTGACCTCGGACCACTATTTCCATCAGCCAGTGAGCAGCACGTTCCATGGACGCGATGTGTTCGCTCCCGTCGCCGCATATCTGGCCAAGATGGTCGACTCGCACAAATTCGGCGATGAAATCGAAGACTATGTGAAATTCGCGGCCCCGCGCCCCAAACCAACAGGCGAGAACCGGTTGCGGGCCGTCGTGCTCAAGGTCGATCGCTTTGGAAACCTCATTACGAACCTGACTCCTCAGGACGCACCGAATCTCTTCGGCGCGAACCCGGCGTCATTCAAGATTGTGGTCGGAAGCAAAGAGATCACCGAAATTCGCAACACGTATGCGGAAGGCTCTCCGGGGGAAGTATTCGGAATCCTCGGCAGCATGGGATATCTCGAGATCGTCGCCAATCGGGCTGCCGCCGCTCAATTAACCGGCGCGGGTAAAGGCGCTGAGGTCAGCATTCTCTTTGGAGAAGCTGCGGCTGCGGGTAAGGGTGCTTAAGAAATTCATTCACCACAGAGAGCACAGAGACACACAGAGAAATCCTCTGTGGAACTCTGTGTTCTCTGTGGTGAAAGTGTTTTAGGAACTTTTCGGTTTGGGATGGACGTGACGATCCATCTCGCCGGTCCACTTCAGGAAGCGCCATAAGTCGGCACGCTCGCGCCAGACGAACTCCCAGAATTCCAGGAACCCGATCTGCTTCATCTTGACGCCGGTGTAGGTTTCGATCCGCCACAGCAAATACGGACTGCGCCAGGGAGTCAGGTGATGCCCTTTTGTGGAATTCCACAGGAAGCGGATCTTGTGGCGCATGCGGACATCATAACGGCGAAGGAGCATCGCGTCACGAGACTAGTGAGATGCCGGGTTCTTAAGGTCTTGGGTCTTGGGTCTTGGGTCTTGGGTGTTTGGTCACGGATTTTCGTTTGGCCAACCAATGTGTGCCGAGCCCAAAGACCTAAGACCTAACACCCAAAACCTAAGACCTAAACCCCGCCTTTCCCCCATGCTAGAATCCGATTTCCGCCGCGAACCTTTTCCGATGCCTGACGACGCACGCCAGAAGGCCGAAGATCACTATTACGCCGCGCTTGATTTAATGGCCGACGGCAAGCTCGACGAGGCGGTTTCCGCCTATCGAGAGTCGCTGGCGGCTGATCCAAAGTTCACAGAAGCGATGCACGGACTGGCGCGGGCTTTGCAAGACCTGCAGCGCTACGACGAAGCGATCGAGGTCGCCAAACAGATTGCGGAAATCGATCCCGACGATGTGCTGGCGCATACGAGCCTTTCCGTTCTCTATCAGAAAAAAGGGATGATCCCCGAAGCCGAAGCGGAAGGCGCAAAGGCACGCGTGCTGGGATGGAAGCAGCAGCTGAAAAAGAGCAGTCCCTAGTCGTTGGTCGTTAGTCGTTGGTCCTTAGCCGGTGCTTGTTGAATCCGGGATTGTCGAGTCGAATTTATTCGCCTATTGCGGTCATGGAAGACTCACTTCGAATTCTCGAAGTTTGCGAGGCCACACTCGGATCCGCCTCCAAGAATCTTCTTCCGCGCGTAGTTCATCTTTGGCAGCGGTCGCTGCATGCAACCGAACAAGAGATTGCGGCGTGTTATGAACTTCTCTTGCCCGAGGAACGCAAGAAGGCCGCGCGCTACCGGGTGGAGCGTCCGCGTGGCGACTACATCCTGACGCGCGGTACATTGCGCTATCTTCTATCGAAATATCTCAAGGCTCCTCCGCACGAGATCACCTTCGAGTACACCGAATATGACAAGCCGTTCCTGCGAAACTCTGCTCTGCGCTTCAACGTTTCGCACACAGAAGGGCTCGCGATCCTGGGGTTCACCTTGAACCGCGAACTGGGCGTGGACGTCGAGAAAGTCCGCGCTCAGACCGATGCCCACACCTTGGCCGAAAGGTTCTTTTCTGCTCACGAACGGCAGACACTGCGAGATCTCAGCGGCGACGAACTCCACGCCGCCTTCTTCCGTTGCTGGACGCGCAAGGAGGCCTACATCAAAGCCATCGGAGAAGGCCTCTCGCTTCCACTGCATCAATTCGATGTTTCTCTGGAGCCCGACCCCGAGCAGGCGTTACTGGCGACCCGGCCGGACCCAAAAGAGGCGGAACGCTGGATCATCCGCAACATCGCGGTTCAGGCTGGATATGCAGCGGCTCTGGCTGTGGAAAAAATAGGGATTGCGCGAACTGTATAGAGTCTCCGGCCAGGCGTGAGGTAATCGACATCGGCACCGCGCAAGAATTTGCATACTCGAAACTTTGGCGGACATTTCCTTCCCGCGCTGCGCAAGTCTTTGCACACAATTCCGCATGGCTGCTGCAGCAAGAGCACAAAATGGGAATTTAACCTTTAATCCTTATCAATTTACAGTACAATGACAAAACCCTCATCGGCATGGCACGTGCGTGCCGTTAGAGCAGTAAATTCTGTGGTGTACACTGAATCAACGTTTTTGGGGTCAATAGAACCCGCAAGTTTATAGTCTCGTGAGCATGTCCCCCCTTTACATGTCTGGATGCTGTTGCAGCTGTTGTCGATGACTCCCTCAGCGAGACTCTGATAGTTACACGCAATACATCAAAACCGAACCTGGGAGGTTCATACGCTTGTCCGCTTCTACTAGTCACTTGATTGCTCCGCACGGCGGCGAACTCGTCAACCTGATGGCGACGCCTGAAAAAGCCGCAGAACTGAAAGCCCACTCGCGCGAGTGGCCGTCCTGGGACCTCACAGCCCGCCAACTTTGTGACCTCGAACTCCTGATCAGCGGAGGCTTTTCTCCTCTGCGCGGCTTCATGACCAAAGCCGACTACGAAGGCGTTTGTAAGAACATGCACCTGGCCAGCGGACTGATCTGGCCGATGCCGATCACGCTCGACGTGACTGAAGAATTTGCGAAGAAGTTGACGCCCGGCAGCAGCAAAGTTGCGTTGCGCGATCCCGAGGGCGTGATGCTCGCGGTTCTTCATGTGGAAGAAGTCTGGCAGCCCGACCGCGCTGCCGAAGCGAAGGCTGTTTTCAACACCACCAGCAAGGCCCATCCCGGCGCCGACTATGTAATGAACAAGGCGAATCCCTGGTATGTGGGTGGAACGGTTGAGGGACTTCAATCTCCGTCGCACTATGATTTCCGCACGCTTCGTCTGACTCCCGCGGAATTACGCGCAGAGTTTGCCCGTCTCGGATGGCGGCGTGTGGTTGCCTTCCAGACCCGCAATCCTATGCACCGCGCACACGTGGAACTCACGTTCCGCGCCGCCAAGCAGGTCGAAGCGAATCTGCTGATTCATCCGGTCGTGGGCATGACCAAGCCCGGCGATGTGGACTACTACACGCGCGTCCGTTGCTATCAGTTGCTTAGTTCGAAGTATCCGCAGGGAACGCAGAGGCTGTCGCTGCTGCCGCTGGCGATGCGCATGGGTGGCCCGCGTGAGGCCATCTGGCACGCGCTGATCCGCAAGAACCACGGCTGCACGCACCTCATTGTGGGCCGCGATCACGCCGGGCCGGGATCTGATCCGGAGACCAAGAAGCCGTTCTACGGTCCGTACGAGGCGCAGGAACTGTTCAAGAAGCACGAAGCCGAGATCGGCGTCACCATGGTGCCCTTCAGTATGATGGTGTACCTCGAGGACGAAGACCGCTACGTTCCGGACGACGAGGTCAAGAAAACCGACCGCGTTCTCAACATTTCCGGCACGGAACTTCGCCAGCGCCTGAACGAAGGCCGCGACATTCCGGGATGGTTCACCTATCCAGAAGTCGTGCACGAACTGCGCCGCAGTTTCCCGCCGCGCAGCCGTCAAGGCGTAACGATCTTCTTCACCGGCCTTTCCGGCTCGGGAAAGTCGACGATCGCCAACGCGCTGCTGACCAAGTTCCTGGAAGTCGGCGGACGTCCGGTGACATTGCTCGACGGCGACCTGGTGCGCAAGCATCTTTCCTCTGAACTCGGATTCTCGAAGGAGCATCGCGACATCAACATCCGCCGCATCGGATACGTCGCTTCGGAAATCACGAAGAACGGTGGCATCGCGATCTGCGCGCCCATCGCGCCGTATGACGCGACCCGCAAGCATGTGCGCGGAATGGTCGAACCCTACGGTGGATTCATTCTGGTTCACATCGCCACGTCCGTGGAAGTTTGCGAACAGCGCGACCGCAAGGGCCTGTACGCCAAGGCCCGCGCCGGCATCCTCAAGGAATTCACGGGAATTTCGGATCCCTACGAGGCGCCAGCGGATGCAGAAGTAACAATCAACACGGGTGAGCTGTCTCCGGAGGAAGCCGCGCAGGAAATTATTCTGCATCTGGAGCGCGAAGGATTCATCGGTGTTAACGGAGCCGCAGCCTAAACAAACCTAGAACGATCTAAGGCTTTAACGGATCTACTATGGAAATGCTGGTTCTGAAAATCCTGGTAGGGTTCATCGTCGGCATTCTCATCGGCTTGAGCGGCGTGGGGGGCGGCGTTTTGCTGCTCCCCGTGCTGATCTTTGGCCTGCGGGTTCCGGCGATTATGGCGGTCGGCTCCGATGCGCTGTTCAATTTCTTCACGAAGATCCCCGCCAGCCTGTTGCACTTGAAGAAAGGAACCGTGAAGGGCAAAGTAGTAGTCGCCCTTGCTGTAGGCAGCATTCCAGGATCGATCTGCGGGGTGAAGTTGCTGATCCACATCCGTCACCTCTACGGCGACGGAGTCAACAACTTCATCAAAACCGCTGTCGGCGTACTGCTCATTATTGTTCCGCTGCTGTTGATCTTCCAAAAAAGGATCGAAGACAAAGTCGCGCATCGCCCGCCCACAATGAAGGGCTTTGCCGGCATGGCCGTAATCGGCCTGTTTGCCGGATTTCTCGTCGGCATGACCTCGGTCGGCTCCGGCAGCATCATCATGATGTTGTTGTTGCTCTTCTATAGCTTCCCACCCAAGGTCAATGTCGGGACCGATATCTTGCATGCCGTCATCCTCACTGGCACGACCGGATTTCTTCATTTCCGGGCCGGCAACGTCGATCCTTCGCTTGTGCTGACGCTGCTGATTGGCTCCGTCCCGGGCGGCTTGATCGGATCGCACCTCGCCACGCGTATGCCGATGCTATGGCTGCGCCGACTGCTCTGCGCACTGCTGCTCATCACTGGCGCCCGCATGTTGTGGCCTGCGCTTTAAAATCTATCCAAGGGACCTCATGACTTCTGAATACGCTGACATCCTGAAGCGCATTGAAGCCGCCATTGAAGCGGCCCGCACTGTCTTCGCCCGCTTCACGCCGGGCGCGATCGAAACCGAATACAAGATCGGCCACGATCCCGTCACCGAGGCCGACCGCGCGTTGGATGCGGTTTTGCGCCAGAACCTGCTGCGCGATGGCGAAGGTTGGCTCTCCGAAGAAACCGTGGATGACCTGGCTCGACTCGACAAGAGCCGCGTCTGGGTGGTCGACCCGCTGGATGGTACCCGCGAATTCGTGCAGGGCATTCCTGAATTCTGCGTCTCGATCGGCTACGTCGAGGACGGACGCCCGGTCGCAGGGGGTATTTGCAATCCTGCGACAAACGAAACCATCATCGGTGCTGTTGATTGCGGTGTTCTTTACAACGGCGAACCAGCCCAGCCCAGCCAGCGCAAGGCTCTGAAGGGATCGCTCATTCTCGCCAGCCGCAGTGAAGTGAAGCGCGGAGAATGGCAGCAGTTCCTGAGCAGCGATTATCAGATTCGCCCGATGGGATCGGTTGCTTACAAGTTAGGGCTCGTTGCCGCAGGAAAGGCTGACATTACATTCACCCTGACGCCGAAGAACGAATGGGACGTCGCCGCCGGAGCGGCTTTGGTGCTGAGCGCGGGCGGATTCGTCAGCACGCTGGAGAACAAGCCTCTGGTGTGCAACCGCAAGAATCCATTGTTGACGGGATTGCTGGCGAGCGGACCGTTTCTGAAAGATGAATTACTGGCCGCGGTGCAGGGCTACCTGCCGGCAGTTTCCGCCACCCCTACGCGGTAGAAGTCACATACCTTGTCCATACTCGTCGCTTTCCGAACCGAACCTGCACGTCCTTCTCCGCCGAACGCACGGTGACTGTGGTTACTGGCATTCTTATTGCGCCGAGATAGCCTAAGAAAGATGCTGTCAAAGCCCATGAAAATACTTGTGGCACTGATTGTTCATATCTCCTCGCTGGCCGCGCAGCATACTAGCGTTCCCTTCGGCCATTCTGAAATCCGCAAAGTTTTAGTCTTGGCGAGAGAAGCCGCTCTCCAGGAAGAACGGGACGAAGGAGGGTCGACGGGCGGTTCGCTCCCACAGCGATTGCAGTTGCTGATGATTGGCTTCCGCAATATCGATGACCTGCAGGACGCAACTGGCTTACAAAAGCGCGTCAACAAGGACCACAAAGGCGACGTTTTGATCGCGCCGCTACACGCGCAAGCCAGTGACTACCAGAAGCTCCGAAGCGAGGCGCTGCAGCTTTCAACCGACTACGACCGCAGTACGGCAATGAGCCGGATTGTAAAACAGGAAATAGACGACGGTTTTGTGGACGACGCTATTCAGAGTATTCCATCTATTCCCGACGCAGATACGCGGGCCGAAGTCTTCAGCGACGTGGGAGCGTTCCTCTGGAAACAAGGAAAGCAGGATGGCGCGAAAACGGCATTTGAGAAGGCAATTAACTCTGCGCTGGAGATCAAGAACGTGGATTCGGGGCGCGCGCGTCAGAGGCAGGCAATCCAACTCGGCAATACTGCGCGCGTTCGCTACGAAGCCGGAGACGTGGATGGAGCGCTCTCAATTTTCAGCATGATGGAGGCCATCGCCGTAAAGGAGGCCATGGAGGTAAATGCTTACGATTTCTGCTCCAGTTCTATAACCGCCCAGGCGCAAGTGGGCCTTATCGAGCGCCTGCAAAACGGAATCGCATGCCCTGTCACTCCTATAGAACGAGTATTTATTGACGGCGAGATCGCCAAGCAGCAACTGATTCATTCCGATCCGACCAAAGCGCTGCCTCCGGACATTGAACAGGATAACGTGCCCAACAAGATTGAGGCCCTCGCAGATGTCGCGAAAAGCCGGGCCGATGCGGAAGATCAAGTCGGGGCCATGATCGTATTGGATCGGGCCTGGGCTCTCGGGAAGCCCCTCACGGTTGAACCGGCGTGGGTCGCCGATCGATTGCATCGAATCGCGATGCTTTACCTCGACCTTGGGGCGCAGGACAAGGCCATGTTGGTGGTGGAGAAAATACGAAGCCTTAAGGAAGCGACGGAGTCTCCGCGAGAGCGGCATGACTTTCTGTTTGACCTGGCTGTGGGGTATGGCGCGCTCGGTCATTTTGACGAAGCTCATTCATACGTAAAGGAAATGGGCGAGTATCCAAACGAACAAGCATGCAATCTCGTGGGATACCAGGAAACTGAACAAGGGCAAGCGGACGAAGCGGTTTCGTGGGCGAAGGGAATAAAGGATTCGGCCGCCCGGACCTCGGCGCTGGCTGGAATCGTGGAAGCGATGCTCGATGCGAATCGAGCCGCAGCGCAGGAAAAAAATCAATAAAAGCTAACCCAGCGGGCTTGCACTGGGTTCCGGCCGCGACGGCTCTTTAACCGAATATTTCAGAAGGCACCACAGCGCGCGGAAGCCGTCTTTCCAGCCGATCTTTTTCCCTTCCGCATACGTTCGTCCAAAGTAGCTGATGCCGACCTCATACACGCGCAGTTTGCGCTTCGCAATCTTGACCGTGATCTCTGGCTCAAATCCGAAGCGATTTTCCTCGATCGGAATCGATTGAATGATCTCTCGCCGAAAGACCTTGTAGCAGGTCTCCATGTCGGTCATGTTGAGGTTGGTAAGCATGTTCGAGAGTATGGTGAGGAACCAGTTCCCGACCGAATGCCAGTAATAAAGTACGCGGTGCGGGCCGCTGCCTAAGAAACGCGATCCATAAACAACATCAGCCTGGCCGGATTCTAGCGGCCACAACAGAAGGTGATAATCCTTGGGATCGTATTCAAGGTCCGCGTCCTGGATGATGACGTAGTCGCCGGTGGCTTCCTGAATCCCGCGCCGCAATGCCGCTCCCTTGCCCATATTCTGCGGCTGCAACACGACCTTCATCTGCGGAAACTGCTGCTGCAACTCCGCGAGAATCTCGCGGGAACGATCTTTCGAACCGTCATCCACGCACAGCAGTTCAACATCGATACCGACCGCAAACACACGCTCCACGACCTGGCGCAGAGTCGCCTGCTCGTTGTAGACCGGCATCACCACGGACAATTTCATAGGGAACGGTTGATTCTACTGCAGGGATAACAACGTCTCGGGCGTGCCGTCATTTGCACGTCCAAGATTTATTACGGCCTCTTTCAGGATATTCCGAACACGGCGAAATCGCCGGTGTCACGCCAGATTCGGGGTGAACCAAAGTAATGTCTTCTGCACGGCAAAACCACGTCGGATCACAGCATGCGCGGGATCTTTCCAACATAGTGGGCTAATGCAGCAAGTCTGTAGATGTATCTTCATGCGCTGTCTGTTCATCATCCCGTTGTTAGCATCACCATCGTTCTCGCAATCCCTGTTTGACGCGCCGTCGTCCACGCAGAAGCCGTTCCTCGACAAGCCGAACCTCGTGCTGATCAGTTCGCTCACGGTCTGGCAGGGGCTCGACGCTTACAAGACCAATCTCACGCTAGAAGAAGGCGGACGCGAGACGTGGCCTGTCGCCAGGCACTTCTGCGGTTCACGGGAAGGCCGGATTGGGTATTTCTGGGGCAGCTATGCCGCCACAATCAGCAGCAGCTACATGCTGCACCGCACAGGGCATCGAAGGCTGGCAAGAATGATGCTGATCGCAGGGAACGTGTCGGCCGCGTCAGGATTCGTATACACGCTGGCGCACACAAGCTGACGATGAATTTTTCGGGGTCGCGGGGATTGTTGGACTAATCCGCCGCGATTTCCTGCGTTGGGCCGTCCGTGCCGCGCGGTTTCGCAGTTCGCGTGGAAGGCAGTCCCGCATCGCGAATCTTGTAAAGCAGCGCGCGGTAGCTGATGCTGAGAGCCTTCGCAGCTTGCTTGCGGTTCCAGTGATGATTCTGCAAGACCTTCAGAATGACCTTGCGCTCCAGTTCGCGCACGGCCTGCCGCGTGATCTTCTTCAGTGAAATCTGCCCATCCACGGGAATTTCAGTGTTGAAGTAATCCGGACTGCGCGGGGTCAGGTCGGAGGAAATGGCCTCCTCGGTGCCCAGGATCACGTACCGCTTGATCAGATTTTCCAGTTCGCGGACATTTCCCGGCCAGTGATACTTGCGCAGCACGCTCATGATCTCGCCGGAGAGCGCTTTCGCTTTGCAGTTGTATTTCCGGTTGTAATAGTCGAGAAAGTAGGTGACCAATTCAGGAATGTCGGAAGCGCGTTCGCGCAGCGGCGGCAGTTGCAGGTTCACGACGTTGATGCGGTAAAAGAGATCTGACCGGAACGTCCCGTTTTCAATTTCCTGTTCCAGCTTGCGGTTGGTCGCACAGACGACCCGAACTTCGACTTTCTTGTCTTCCTGCGCTCCGATGCGGCAGAACTGCCCGTCCTGCAGCAACTGCAGCAGTTTCGACTGCAGCGGCATATCCAACTCAGAGATCTCGTCAAGGAAAAGCGTTCCGCGGTGAGCCATTTCGACGCGCCCGGGTTTCACGCCGTAGGCGCCGGTGAACGCTCCCTTTTCATATCCGAAGAGTTCGCTTTCCAGAAGTGTTCCGGGAATCGCGGGGCAATTCACCTTGACCCACGGCCCATTGCGCCAGGGTGACGCAGCGTGAATCATGCGCGCGATGATGTCTTTGCCAGTGCCGCTTTCGCCCTGGATGAGCACCGGAACATTGGCGCCAGCGAGCTTGTTGAGGCGGTCACGGACGGCCTGCATGGCCTCCGTACGCCCGAAAACGATCGAATCGGGAGGCATTTCTCCCAACGGCTGGACGAGCGTATTGACACTCCCCATAGTCATGTCTGGTCTACCACCTGGGGGGAGAAACCTCTGATGGTGCATCCGAAGAACCAATCGAGATTGGCCCCGGGAAAGTCATCTCAATCTAGATTATCTGCTTGTAGACGATCAACTTACGAAAGAGCCTACGGCTCGCACAGCAGTAACTGCATCCTGGTGCCAAGCGTAACATCCGCTTGGGTACCTTGCGCAAATATTTTCACATATTGGAAACAGCTTTCTTCCGACGGATGGGCTTTTGGCTAAGCAGGAGGGGCCGCGAGAACTTGAGGCCAACCAGATAGTATCCCTGCGCGGGGATCGTACGGAGCGTCCTGGCGCGCAAGGAGCGGGAGGCCCGTGGTGCATAGCTGAGCGCCATAGGGGCGCTGGGAATATCCAGCTGGATGGTGGGAATCGGTGGCGGAATGCGGCGAATCGCTACCAGCATTCCCCCGGCGCTTACGTTCAGCGCCGTGGCGAACTCCAGGAACTCCTTGCCTTTCCCGTCCTTACTGCGAACAAATACGGGGATCGCCAGCGGCAGCCGGGTCCACTTCCTCCGCTCTCTGCCATTTCGCGCCCCGTTCATACTGAATTCTCCACGGCCATGGTCTAAAACGGTTGTGAAGCACATCAGGGGCCATATTTATGGCATTTACAGCGGAACGGTCGCCGCTTCGTGGCAGGCCTTACCGAGGGAGCCTGAGAAACCGGATCAATAACGGCAGATTTCCGGTGGTTTATTCTCTTTTTGTTCGTCATGAAACTCCCTGCAGCATGGTGCGTCTAAGCCTCCGAAGTGCAAGCTTTTGCTACACTTGGGTAATTCGAGTTCCTTTTTCGTTGACAAGGCAGATACCCTGCCTTACGATTTTTTCATCGGCACTCGTGTTGACAAGCTGAGTCCGGTCTTTTCCTCCTCCCGTGTCAACTCCAGGCGTTCTCCGCATGCCCTCAAATCGTAAGAACACGGGTTCGTCCGACACCGGGACAGCGACCGAGCCGGTCGAAAATGTCGCGCTGCAAAGCGCCGCGGATGTTCCGGATCCTGAAAATCTGTTGCAGGAGTACAAGGCACTCCGCGAGCGATTGCACCGCACTACCAATGCGCTCGGTTCCGCCGCGCACGATCTCAAGACGCCGCTTTCCATTTTGAATGGATACGTCGAACTTCTTCGCAGCGAGAAACTCGGCCCACTCAACGATCGCCAGCGCGAAATTCTGATCGACATGCGCGACAACGGAAAGCGCTTGCAGCAATTCATCCAGGACTTCCTGACTTACAGCGCTCTGGAGACGGGCGGGCTGCGCATGCAGTTCGATGTCGCCAATCTCAATGAATCCCTGTCGGGGGTGTGCCGCCTCTGGTCCAATCGATTTCAGGAAAAAGGCATCGCACTCTATTTCCTGCCGAACGACAAGCTGCCGATCTTTCCCTTCGACGCTCCCAAGCTCGAGCGCATTATTTCGAACCTGCTGGAGAACGCCTTCAAGTTCACGCCGCCGGGTGGAACTGTGTGGCTGCACGCTGAGCCATACATGTGGGAGCGCCGTGCAGAATCTATGCCGTCCGGTCACGAGCGACGCCGCCAGAATGTCGCGCATCCAAACTCGGTGAAGGTCAGCGTCTCCGACACAGGGCCCGGGATCCCGGCAGAATTTCATCTGGAAGTGTTCGACGATTTCTTCCGCCTTCCTGGAAGTGAAACACAGGAAGGCACAGGACTGGGTCTCGCGATCGCGCGCCGCCTCGTGCAAGGCATGGGCGGCAAAATCTGGGTTGAAAGTGATCCCGGCGCGGGCTCGAAGTTCTCGTTCCTGATTCCGTACAAGCCAGCCGTAGCGGCTGCCAGCAAGGGGAAAAAATGAAGAAGAACAGCGCCAAGATCCTGCTGGTGGATGACGAACCCGGCATGCTTCGCTATATCAAGACCCTGCTCGAAGTAGACGAGTACAAGGTCGAGACGGCGACCTCGGGCGAAGAAGCGCTGGAAAAAATCGACAAGGGCCTGCAGCCCGATCTCGTTCTGCTCGACGTCCTGATGCCCGGCATTGATGGCCTCCAGACGCTCGAACAACTGCGACAGAAGCAGCCCACGGCCAAAGTCGTCATGCTCTCGTGCGTGAATGACACGCGCAAGGTCGTTCAGGCGATGAAACTTGGAGCGCAGGACTATCTCACCAAGCCCTTCCAGAAAGCCGAGCTCGACGCCGTCATCGATCTCAGCCTCGGACAAGGCAAGCAGACTTTCAGCGGAGACGTGGAAGAATTAGCCGAAGACGTTTTCTTCATCGCAGCGAGCCCTGCGATGCGCAAGATTCGTTCGCAGGCGGCGCTTGTCGCTAATGTCGACATTCCAGTCCTGCTGCTCGGGGAAAGCGGAACCGGCAAGGAAGTTCTTGCGCGCCTGATTCACAAGCTCTCACCGCGCGCGCACCGCACGTTCCTGAAAGTGAATTGCGCCGCGGTTCCGGCTGACCTGCTGGAGAGCGAACTGTTCGGATACGAGCCCGGCGCCTTTACGGGCGCAACCCACGCCAAGCCCGGCAAATTTGAATTGTGCAACAAGGGCACGATCCTGCTCGACGAAATCGGCGAGATGCCGCCGCTGCTGCAAGCGAAGTTGCTCCACGTTTTGCAGGACCAGCAGTTCTCGCGCCTCGGCAGCCGTTCCGTGATCAAGGTTGACGTCCGCATCCTGGCTGCGACCAACATCAACATTCCCGAAGCGCTGGCCACCAAGCGTCTGCGCGAAGATCTCTACTACCGGCTGAATGCTTTCACGCTCAGCCTGCCGCCGCTCCGCGACCGCAAGGAAGAGATTCCGATTCTTCTGAAGCACTCGATGACACGCATGGCGGAACGGTATGCGCGTCCTCCGCTTCCGCTCTCGCCGAGTTTGCTGCAGGCCTGCCAGAACCACACCTGGCCCGGCAACCTGCGCGAGTTGAACAATTTCCTGAAGCGCTACCTGATCCTTGGCGATGAGAATCTCGCCATCAGCGAACTGATTCCGCGCAACGACGGTACAGGAGGATTGCATGGCGATTCGACCATGCGGTCCAGCGAGGCTGCCGGACTGAAGTCTCTCGGACGCTCCGCGAAAGACGAAGCCGAGGCCGTAGCGATTACACAGGCTCTCGAGCAGACGAACTGGAACCGTAAGCAGGCAGCGGCTCTGCTCCAGATCAGCTACAAGGCCCTGCTCTACAAGATCCGGCAATATGGCATCGCCGAGATCAAGAGCGGACACCACAAACTCTCGGCCAACGCATAAGCCGCGACTACGAACTTGCAGAAAAAAGCCCACGATTCGCCGAGGGCTTTCTTCTTCCTATGGAACAATTCCTACGGAACTTGTAACGTCACCGATTGGCTCTTTGAGTCAGTACCGGATGAGGCCGTGACCGTCACCGTGTAGGTTCCGGCCGGAGTTCCGCTGGATGGAGTTGTCTGATTGCTGTGGCTGCAGGCTGGCACGAAGATCAGCAGCGAGAAGATCGAACATAGCAGCAGCATTCCAGCAATTCTTCGGCGCCGCCCACTTCCGAATCCCGCCACAACCACAAGACCCGGAATCATCAACCCGAGAGCGTAGAACATCCTCGGGAAGCGATTAGCCGCTGTAGTCGTAATCGGCCTTGGCGTCGTGTTAATGACGAACGTCACGGTCGAGCCGCTCTGGCCCTGCATCGTCACGGGCGACGGATTGAACGCACACGTCGAATTCGCAGGGTTCCCTGCGCACGACAGGCTGATGGGCAACGCGTAGAGAGGATGCGGCGTCAGTTGCACGGTGTAATCCGCCGGCGTTCCGGCGATCGGGATCGTCACATTGGGCGGCCCCACCGTCATGCTGAAATCTGACATCTGCGCCGGCACCGAAGTCTGCGCTAACACGATGTTGCCCTGTCCCACAACCTGCACCGTACCGCCGTTAAACTGCGCCTGGCTTCCCGAACTGTTCCCCTGTGGCGTCAGCACGATTGTGACGGTTGCCGTCGAGCCGGACTGCAATTGCGACAAGCTGCAACTAATCGTCGTGCCCGTCGAAGCCCCAGTACAGGTGCCCGAAGTAGTGCTCGCGGAAACAAAGTTCACCGGAACACCCGTCGAACTCAGGTTGTCGGACACGCTTATGCCGCTCGCCAGGTCCGGACCGTTGTTCGTGATCGTGTAGGTGAAAGTGGCCTGGGTGCCCGCCGGGATGTATGTCTGGTTCGATCCCAGCGTCAGCTGTCCCGAGATCGACAGGCTCACGGCAGTGGTAAATTGCGCCACGAATGCGTCGTAGCCGCCGCTATTGGTTGTGTTGGCGGGCAGGGGCTTGTTCACCTGCAGGTCGGTCGAGTTGGTATCGCCCGCGAGATAGGTATTCTGGTTTACGTCGAGCGCAATGCCTGTACCTGTCTCCGTTCCGGTCCCACCGAAGTAGTTTGCCCACGATGCGATCGTCGTCTGTCCGATCGTGGCGGCCGTGTTCAGCCGTGCAACGAACGCGTCTTGTGTCCCGTTCAAAGTTCCCTGAATCGAGTTCGGCGACGGATACACCGGGAACGTTCCTGCCGCTCCCGTATTCGGGGACTGCGTCGAGCCGGTAATCAGCGCACCGGCCGCCGTATCGACCGTGATCGCATTTCCTGTTTCGTTGTTGGCTCCGCCGAGGAACGAGAAGTATCCAATCGCCACGTTCACAGCCGTGCCCGTCTTGTTGGTGGGGTTCGTGATTCGGGCCACGTACGCATCGGTATTCGTGACCGCCCCGCTGGGATTGCAGCTGACCAATCCGCTGGTCGGCGTGAGTGGATTGTTGTTGATGCACTTCTGGTACGAAGCAATGCTGTTCAGAGTGTTCACATACACGAAGTCCGACGAGTTCGTCGTTCCTACGACATAAACGTTCGCCGCTCCCGTGTCCAAGGCCACACCGGTACTGGAATCGTCGCCCGTGCCGCCGAGGAAAGTGGACCACACCAGCTGCTGACCAGGAGAAACGTTCTGGTTCAGGTTGAGCTTCGCGGCGAAGGCGTCGAACGCGGTCGTGCTAGTGGCGACCGAGCAGACCGGAGGATTCACGACGGTGGTCTGCGGAGGCGAATCCAGACAGGGCTGATACGCGTCCAGAATCGGGAAGTCCGTCGTACCGCAGCCGGCGCACCCGGCATAGCTGAAATTCGTGGTGCCGGTGAAATAAACGTTTCCAGTCGTGTCGACTGTAATTCCTCCACCAAGCGCTACCGGCGGGTTCGTGTTCGAGGCGCCGCCACCGAAGTAGGTTGAGTACGAGATGCTGCCGATACCCAAGCCCACGGGATTGACCTTGGTCACAAAAAACTGGATCGAGGACCTCGGGAACGACTGGAATGCCTGCAACTGCGGCAAAGTGCTCGCAGGGAACATATCGGTCGTGCTGGGAACGTCCTGCGACGTCGTGGTTCCCGTTACGTAGACGTTGCCCTGAGCATCCGTCGTCATTCCACTGGCGGTGTCGGTACCGGAACCAGACAGGTACGACGAGTACGACAACGTTGTTGCGCTGGTGTTGAGTTCACTCACGAACACGTGAGTGGTGCCAGTGCTGCCAGTTTCGGGCACAGTCTGGTAAGCATTGGAACTGGTCGGGAAATCCGTCGATGATGTGGTCCCGGCAAAGAATGCATTCCCTGCAGCGTCTGCTTTGATCCCTACGGGGGTGTCGGTCCCGCTGCCACCCACGTAGGTCACGTAGTCCAGCGCCGGGACAATCGAACCGAGCGGCGGCGTGATCTTCGCCACGTACACATTCTGAGTGCCCTTGAGAGTCGTCTGGTATGTACCCACAGCTGGGAGATTCGGCGAATTTGTCGATCCCGCAATGTAGATATTGAAACTGCCGTCGACCGTAATCGAAGTTGCGTGCTCGTCCCCACTGCCGCCAAAGTACGTGGAGAACGCCAGGATCGGGTCGATGATCAATTCGCGCGAGCGGTCATAAGAACCAACTTCGAATCCAGCGCGATTGCGTCCACGCAGCACGAATTTCGCTTGCACTACTTGCCGGCGGCCATCGATCTCCTGATACACCTTGGGAGCTTCCAGGCGCACGCTGTCGCCCGGAGTCTTGATTTCGAGAGCGCCGTCGTCCACGCCAATTCCGTTGGCGCCGTTGAATTCCAGTTCGGCCTGCGCAGGATCCGCTCCCGGGGCGACTTTGAAGTCGTATTCCAGCCGTCCCTGGTTTCCGTAAAACACCAGGTCAATTCCGGGATAAACATTCGAGTAGCGGACGCGTGCAAACTGAGGAATTCCGGTCCGCCATTTCGCCGAATCATTCCCGATGAAGTAGTTGCTATGTCCGGGGAGAAGATCTGTTCCGCTGACGCTCACGGCGGGATTCGCTCCAGCCAGTTTCATCTGGACGGAATCCACCTGCGAGACAAGCTTGCCCGCTTGGCGGTTTATCAGGCTCAGAATGGCGCCGTCGGCGCCGAGGAAAAGGCTGTAGCCGGCCCCGCGCGCCACGAACTTCGCGCGCGCATCGGCAGGATCCAGGTTGCCCTGTCCCTGATTCGGCTCGAAAATGATGGGCAGTCCCGCGAACAAAGAACGCGCCTGCGAATCGGTCACGGCATTCCGGGAAGCCGGGGTCTGGAGAGAGGATGCGATGGACCCTTGATCAACCTGGCCAGACGCAACCGTCCCAAGATTATGGCCAGAGCGGGAAGCCAAACCGAGAACTGAGCAACCTGCCACCACCAACGCCATCCCTGTGGCTAGAATTCGCCCCCGTACTACGGATGTTTCCCACCAACGGCGATCTACGTTCACGCGTTTCCTCCGATGAATCAGATCAGTTTTCTTCGCCGAGTCCGTAATCTCTCGATCGGTTGTGAGATGAGGAGTGGCGCAGGACTGCCCTCGCTCCGGCGCACTTCCGAGGCGAGCCTCGCCCGCAGCTTGCTGGTCACTGGAACTGGCGGAAAAAATAAATAACTACTTAAACATCTGAAGGATAGGCAAGTCAAGCCGACGCCCGGGCCGAAACCCGCCCGAGACCTCGCCAGACGCAGTTCTTCCCTCTTATCGCCCGCTCCAAGAATCGTCAGATGCGTCCAATTCTGTCGAAAGATGCCGACACCGTCGAAGAAAGTCCGTCCAAGAGGTGAAACCGAGTGTTCGGATTCTGCAATGCGTTGCAGCCCATCGTCCGGCCCTGCCCAGGATTTCCTCACATATCCGCGCAAATTCGCGCGGCACTGTGGCAGCGCGATTGCACAACGATCGGTTAGGCCCTGCCCAAGTCAAAACTTCCGGATTAACCGAGTCAATTCCGTTCGAATTTTGCTGTTGCAAACGGGATCGAATTCTATAGATTGAAGGCGTAAGCGCGGTTGTCGTCTCTCGGGATTTGTTGGGAATCCGGCTGTGCCTATGCTCGCTTTTCCTTGGAATTTCCGTCGTTGGGACGACTATGCAACCTTCAGGGCAAGAACGGCGATTGATGCGGCGGTTCGATATGCGCCTGCCCGCGGTTGTACGCTTTGAAGGCTCTCCCGAATTCCACACCGAAACCCAGAACGTCAGCGCCCGCGGCGTGTTTTTCTATCTTGACCAGCCGGTCACCGCGGGAACCAGGATGCACGTCACCCTCACTTTTCCGCCGCACGTGACCCTCACTGACGCGGTCCGGGTTCGCTTTACCGCCCGCGTGATTCGCATCGACCAGTCGCTGCCGTCCGCCCGCGTCGGCACCGCTGCCCTGATCGAAGACTACGAATTTCTTCGCTCCGGCAGCAGCTCCGACTTCTTCTCCGCGTTGCAAAAGGAATTCAAAGCGAACTAGTAGCCCCACCGTTTCTCAGCCCCTCATGGATCAATGTGGATTGTTGAACGGGAAGGGCACGACTTCAGTCGTGCCATATCAGGCTGGGGAAGTGCGGCTTTCAGCCGCTGAGGTTTGCTTGCCCCGCAAGAGGTTGCTTATTTTCCCTTACCTAGCTCTTTCATCTCGCGCCGCAACTTGCTGTAACGGCTCACCAGCGTAACCAGATATCCACCGTGGATCACCCACGTCGCGACGTATGCGGCAATCATGAATTTCGCAGCGTTCATTTCGAACTCCGGGCGAGAGGCATGCTTGCCTTCACACTTGCGCCAGCCAACGACTCCATGGCGTGCGCTTCCTCGACTTCTCGCTTCAGCAACTCCAGCCTAAACCGCGACCAGCACACGAGGAACGTAAAGCACAAAAACGCCAGCCAGCTGATCAGCAGCGTTTGCAGCATGCGCGGATCCATCGAGCCTCCGCCCCCAATCACCGGCTGCGGATGCTGCGTGCGGAAAAACCAGATCGACAGATAAACCAGCGGCACATCGAGCGCACCAAAAACAGCCAACGCCGCGGCTAGCATTTGCGTCTGCGCGCTATTGGAAAATCTCCTCAGCACCAGATAGCTGACATAAATCAGCCACAACACCAGCGTCGACGTGAGCCGGATATCACCCGGCGCCCACCAGATTCCCCATACCGGGCGCGCCCAGATCGGCCCCGTTACCAGCACGATCGTGCAGAACACAACGCCCACTTCCGCGCTCGTCAGCGCCAGCACATCCAGCTTCTGCCCCGGGAACAACCATCCGACCACGAAATAAAACGCGGGGATCATCAGCACGGTCGTGGCAACCGCGCTCGGCTGCATGCCTGCCGGGATCATCGCCTTAATTGGCGGCAGATACACAGCAATCACGCCCAACACCCCGCCCACGATCATGATCCACTTCAAAGCGGAACGCGCAGCCGGCTTATTGCTCACCAGATACTGGATCGAGGCCATGAAGTTGATGAAGAACAGCAGGAATGCCGTCCAGGCCGAAGGCACGTGGTAATAAATGATGCGATAGACGTCGCCCTGCAAGGCATCGGTCGGAGCGACCCACAGCGCGCGATAGAAAGCATAGGCGAGGAATGCCGCCGTGAGGATCGAGAGTATCGGGAAGAGCCGCTTCATTCCGCGTGGAGAATCGTCTTAAAAAGTGCCAAACAAGCTGTAGTAAACACCACATCGTAGGTCAGAAGCAACACGATGTAGAAGCGTGCGGAGTCCTCTCCGGTCAGGATCGCCGTCGTCGACGCGACCATCGCAATCACCGCCGGGATTGAAATCGGAAACAGCAGCAGCGGCAACATCAGCTCGCGGCTCCGTGTTCTCACGGACATAGCCGCAAAGAATGTCCCATTTACCACCAGCGCCCACGTTCCCAGCAGAGCCACCGGAATTAACTGCCACGCCGGCCCCAGCGCACGAAGGTTGTAAAACACGATGAACAACGGCGCCATCAGCGCTTCCAGCACCGTGACAAAAATAAAATTCCCCAGCGCCTTCGCAATAAACAGCGCGTTCGCCGGAGCCGGCGATACGCGATAAGCGTCCAGCACCTGATTGCGCAGTTCCCGCGACCACGTCTGATTCAGTGCCACAACCGCCGCAAACAGAAATGCGATCCAGACCAGTCCACCAACGATGTGGCGCGATTCTTCTGCCAGCGGGTCGAACGAGAACACAAATACGACCACCACCTGCAGCGAGAAAAACAACATCGCGTTCAGCGCATCTTTCGAGCGCCACTCCAGCCGGATATCTTTCACCAGCGTCGCCAGCGTGACCGCCCAGGTGGAGATCAATGCACACCTCCGGAGCGGACTGCGGTCGTTGTCCGATCGACGATCTGTCCGGCTTCCATCCAGACAAATTCATCGGCCACGCCTTCCAGCAACGACGCCTGGTGCGTCACCACAAAGATCGTCCTGCCGCTATCGCGCATCCCCTTCAACAGCCCGACCATTTCGCGCGCCGAATGCACATCCACATTCGAGAATGGCTCGTCGAGCAGCAGGATCGGCGGATCGTGCAGAATTGCCCGTGCCAACGACATTCTCTGCCGCATCCCCTGCGAATACTGGCCGACACCGCGCGTGAGCTCCGGATCGAGCCCCACAGCGCGAATTACTTCTATACAACGACCGTCTCCCTCGATTCCGTACAGCCGCGCGAAGTAGCGCAGATTCTCCATTCCGCTCATTTCGTCATACAGCAAAGACGGATGCGCCATGTAGCCGATGTCGCGGCACGCATCCGCGGGGGTCTTGCCGAAAATCGAAATGTCTCCGCGTGTGGGATGCGCCAGCCCTGCAATCGCTCGCAGCAGTGTTGTTTTCCCTGCTCCGTTGTCACCGAGGACCGCGTGGAAGCGTCCAGCATCAAACTCTGCGGTCACGCCGCGCAGAGCGGCGAAGCGGCCGAATTGCTTGATCACATTGTGGACCTGAATGCTGGAGGAACTGTGGCGGCTGTCGATCATGCTTCGCTAGCGAATCTATGCAAGTTGGCCGACTTTTGCAAAGTACCGAGTCAGGCAGCTTTGCTGCCACGATCGAAAATACCTATTGACACCAGGTACCTACCATGGCAATATACATAGCAATACAAGGTATATGGCAATGAACAGCAACGGCGATCGCGGTCAGAACTGGGAGGCTCAGCTTCGCAAGGGATGTTTGGAGATGGCCATCCTGGCGAGCCTGTGGCACACGCGGCTCTACGGCCTTGAGATCCTGCGTTGCCTGTCAGAAAAATCCGACTTGGATGTTGCCGAGGGAACGCTCTACCCCATACTTTCCCGCCTGAAGAGCGAAGGATTGCTCGAGTCAGAGTGGGTGGAAGCCGAAGCTGGGCATCCGCGGAAGTATTACTGGCTGACGGGTGCCGGGCGCGCTCGCGCCAAAGACATGGCTACCGCGTGGAACGAATTTGCCGGCAAGCTTGCCGTTCTGGTGCAGCCGGTCGCAGGAGGAACACAGCGATGACATCCGCACAACTCACCGACGAACGAATCGACGCTTATATGGGCCGGTTGGATGACGCACTCCAAAAACTTCGTCCCAGCGACCGCGAAGATATTCTCCGCGAAATTCATGCGCACATTGTGGAATCCACGGCTGGCGCGTCCGATCGCGACGCCGCGCTGGATCGCGTCTTGCGTTTACTCGGCACCCCGGAAGAGTTGGCGAGCCGCTATAAGGCTGAGAGCCTTTTGACGCGCGCGAGCCGCAGCTTTTCTCCCTGGCTCATTCTGCGGACCTGCTGGCAATGGGCAAAGTTAGGCCTCAAGGGCACCCTCGCTTTTTTTATTGCTGTTTTTGGTTATGGTTTCGCTGCGGGGGCCACAGCGTCTATCTTTCTGAAACCGTTCTTGGGTTCGAGAATTGGCTGGTGGAGCGGCCCCGAGGGAGTTGGCATCATCATTCCGGCTCACCCCGAGCGCATGCACGAATGGCTGGGAAATTACTTTGTGCCTGTGCTTGCAGCCGCCGCCTTCTTCTTTGCGGTAGGGACTACACAGCTTTTGCGGTGGATGATGCGCAAACGCCAACCCGGCCTTGTACCGGTTCGAGAAACCCCCGCACCGTGGGCGAGGTAGCAAAAGCCCACGACGCGAAGTTAGTTTGTCTGCGACGCTGGATTCGTCTGTACTTCCGTGATGCTTTTCGGAGCCTCGGAAGATTGCATCCCGTTCGCCGGAGTTTGTCCAGGCTGCGGCGCGTACTTCGATGCACACTTCGCCTGCAGTTGCTTGGCGTGGAAAACGCCATCGCGGTCGAATCGTCCGTCAGCCAACGCCTGAGAATCGTCTTTAAACGTGTCCGGAGGCGCCTCGGTACCTGTGTAGTCCACGGCCAGCGTCTGATCCTGCTCTACCAGCACAAATTGCACGCGCGTCCCCGTGCGCTTGATCGAGCCCGGTTTCACGTTGCCGGCCACGCGCAGCCGCTTGGAATACGCTCCATCGCCCATCTTGTGCAGCTCGGAGATCGTCACGTAATAGCTCTTGCTGTCTTGGACGCCGGTATAGGCCAGGTATCCGAGCAATAGCAAGATGAACACCGTGGCTCCGCCAAACTTCAGGTATGTCTTTAGTTGACTGGACATAGACCGCCCCACAGGGAGAATCCCCTTGTTAACTCTACCCGTCGGACACCCGCGAATCAAGATTCCTTAGAACGCATCCCTCCAGAATCCTCGGCTCAGTAAGGGAAAACGGTCCCTTATTTTCCAATACTTTGGCGGGAAATAGCACAGCCTCGAACTTCTAATCTGTAACATCCAATCTTTGCGTTTCCCTTTGTGACTCCGATCGGATATTTCTTTATCAATCCTACTCCAGCAGCCAAAAGCAATGAAAGCACCGACACACAACAACCGGCGCAGTCGTCTTTCAGTCCCAAAGCGCAGTCATCCCCAGAGCGATCCGGCTGCGATGCTGGAACTTCTTCTGGCTCTGGACCGTTCGGTAGTAGAGGTTTCGATGCAGCTTTACAACCTGGACCATCGAGATCGCCGCACGATGCGGAATCAGAATCGGCGCCTGCACGCCGCTGTCCGCACGCACTTTCCTCGTTTGCTGAAAGTGGCGCGAACGAAGACGTAGCAGCCACTGTCAGAGTCCTCGTCCGCTAGAATGAGATCGTATGATCCATCCCTGGCACGACGTCACTCCCGGCGACAAGCTTCCGCATGAGTTCGACTGCGTCATCGAAATCCCCTTCGGATCGAGCGTCAAGTACGAACTCGACAAGCAGAGCGGACTCATTCGTCTCGACCGGGTTCTCTACTCGGCCGTTTACTACCCGGCGAACTACGGATTCATTCCGCAGACCTTCGCCGAAGACGACGACCCGCTCGACGTCCTCGTGCTGTGCCAGGAGACCGTCGTTCCCCTTACCATCATTCACGCCCGCACCGTTGGACTCATGACGATGATCGATCAGGGCAAGCCTGACCATAAGATCATCGCCGTCGCCACCCAGGATCCGGAATTCAACTCCTACCACGAAGCCGCAGAGATGCCCTCCCACCGCTTGCTCATGCTCCGCCGCTTTTTCCAGGACTACAAGCAGCTGGAAGGCAAAGCCGTCGAAGTAGACGAGATCCGCCCTGCAAAGGAAGCATTTCCGATCATCCTCGACGCCCTGCACCGCTACAGCGAGCAGCGCCGCAAGGGGTTCAAAACCGCAAAGTAGCTGCGAGCTTTGAACCACGAGCTTCGAGCTAAAGGCCGCCGAGCCAGTTGTTTGCTCGGGACTCGTAGCTCTCGGCTCGGGACTCTCAAATTTTTCTCTTGACATATTGTACTAATACTATATTACACTGATACACATGACGAAGAACAACGCCCATCCGGTGATGTTCTCGATCGACCTCCACAGCGGCGTGCCTGTGTATCGCCAGCTGATCGATCAGGTTCGCGGAGGCATCGCCGCCGGAAGCCTCGCTCCCGGCGATCAGCTTCCCACCGTGCGCCAGCTGGCAGTCGATCTCGCGATCAACCCGAACACGGTGATGCGCGCCTATCGCGAGCTCGAGCTTGGAGGCCTTCTGGAAACTCACCAGGGCACCGGGACTTTTATTTCGAACAAAAAACTGGAAAAGAAGTCGGCTGAGCGCGAACGCCAGCTCAGCCAGATGGCCGGAGAATTCGCGGCCCGCGCGGGAGCCGCCGGATTCACCCTCGAAGAATTAATCGAACGATTGGGCGACTTACTGCCCTCTCCCGCACAAAGGAGATAGCCATGGTCAGAATGCGAGTTCAGGAATTTAACGGTGTAGCTCTCTTGCTGTTCGCCGTGTGTGTACTTGCAGGAGTCTACGCGTCACAGGTGACTCATCAGCCCGCCTATGCGATTGCTGGGATCCTAGTGGGCCTCTATCTCCTGTTCGCGATCAAGATTATTCGCCAATGGGAGAAAGTGGCTGTGCTGCGCCTCGGCCGATACGTTGGGCTGCGGGGACCGGGATTCTGTCACATCATTCCGATCCTTGAAACGCTGAGCCCGTACGTGGATCAACGCGTGCGCGTCGCCAGTGTCTCTGCGGAATCTACTCTCACGCGCGACACCGTTCCGGTGAACGTAGACGCGATCGTTTTCTGGATGGTCTGGAACGCGGAGAAATGCATCCTGGAAGTGGAGAGTTTCGTCGACGCCATCAACATGAGCGCACAGACTGCCCTGCGCGAATCGATTGGCCGTCACGAACTGGGACAGATGATCACCGAGCGCGAAACTCTCGGCCGCGAACTGCAACGGATTCTCGACGAGAAAACCAATCCGTGGGGAATCACCGTGCAATCGGTCGAGATCCGCGACGTGAAGATCCCGCAGGCGCTGGAAGATGCGATGTCGCGCCAGGCCCAGGCCGAACGCGAACGCCAGGCCCGCAACATTCTTGGCCAGGCGGAAACAGAAATTGCCGACAAGTTCGCGCAGGCCGCGGCCACTTACAAGAACGACCCAACTGCCCTCCATCTGCGCGCCATGAACATGCTGTATGAAGCCATCAAGGAACGCGGCTCGATGGTCATTGTGCCTTCGTCCGCTGTAGAGACCATGGGCCTTGGTGGAAGTCTCGCCACAGCCGCTCTCGGAGGTGTGAAGCCGTAACGCTTGAAGCCGCTCAGCCAGACGAAAAGGGGTTGGGCGGCCAACCAACGGCCTCAAGAATGTCCCGGAGGGACATCTGACAATAGCCCGGCGTTTCAACGCCGGGTGAGACCCAAAAAATCGCAGCGTCCCGTAGGGACGCTTGAAACCTATCGCCCTTCACGCGCAACAGAAGGAGAGATTGCCATGAACCGTATCGATCAAAACGCAACGAGGATGAATATTCGACTTGCCGGATGCTTGCTGTTATTGATCCTGCTCCCGGCGTTCATCCTGAACGCACAACAACTTCAGAAAGGCGTCTCCGTCAATCTTGTTCCGACGAGCAGCGCTAAACCCGCGCCCGACGCCGATCAATCGAATGCCTGGATCGTCAGTGTCTCCGCGGACGGACACCTTTGGTTCGGCGCCACTCCGGTCACGCCGGACACACTGGCCACCAAGATGACCCAGACTCCACGGAACCGCGAGCAGAACCTCTACATCAAGGCCGACGCGCGCGCGACTTACTCGGATCTTGCGAATGTCTTGAAAGCGGCTCACGTCGTATGGTTTGAATCCGCCATTCTGCTCACGGGGCAGCACACTTCGGCGCAAGCGAACGGCCTCACGCCGCCTATGGGGCTGCAAGTCTGGATCGAAAACGGAGCTCTCACAGGACCGAAGCCAATCGATGTGGACATCGCCAACAATCAGGGATCGGCAGCAGTGAAAGTAAATGCGCGAGATGTCGCTCTGGCAAACTTGCAAAGCACGATCAAGCAGCTTTCTCAGAACAAGCTTGATAGCGTTGTCCGCCTGAACGCGGAGGCGGACGTATCGTTTAACGAGGTGGCCAAAGCGGTGGACGCCGCCCGCTCCGCCGATGCGAAAGTGGTACTCATCATTCCCAAGGTCTAACGACGTTGCTGCGTGAGAACCACGAAGAGACAAAGGGCTTCGGGGTCCGTCGTGATCCCTGAGCCTGCCCTGAGGCGGTAGCCGAAGGTGTCCTTCGTGGTTTTTTGTTTTTGTAGTCCCGTGTATTCTGGCGATGGCAATTGACTCTCTACCATGCCCGCCCCGAAAATCGCGATCCTGATTCCCTGCTACAACGAAGAACTCACGATTGCGAAAGTAGTCCGCGATTTCCGCGCAGAACTTCCCGACGCTGACATCTACGTCTTCGACAACAATTCCAATGACCGTACGGTTGAGCTTGCACAGGCGGCAGGAGCTTGTATCGGTCACGAACGGCGTCAAGGCAAAGGATTCGTCGTGCAATCGATGTTTGCCCAGGTCGACGCTGATGTGTACGTCATGGTTGATGGCGACGATACCTACCCGGCCGGAGAAGTCCACAAAGTGATCGAGCCTGTATTGCTCGGCAACGCAGAGATGGTGGTCGGCTCGCGCCTGATGCCGTCGTCGGAAAGCGAATTCCGCCCGTTAAACAAATTTGGGAACGGGCTGTTTCTGCAAGCGGTCAACTTCATCTTCAAGGTAAAGCTGACCGATGTGCTCTCCGGGTATCGCGCCTTCAGCCGCAACTTCGTGAAGAGCATCCCGATCTTCGGCGGAGGATTCGAAACTGAAGTCGAACTTACCGTAAAAGCTCTCGCCCGCGGATACCGCATCACGGAAGTCCCGGTCCGGCTCACGCCGCGGCCCGAGGGCAGCTACTCCAAGATCCGCATTGTTCAGGACGGATTCGTCATCCTGAATTCGATCCTCAGCTTGGTGCGCGACTACAAGCCACTGACGTTCTTCGGCGCCCTGGGTCTGCTCTTGATCATTGCGGGCCTGATCCCCGGCGCGGTCATGACTGTCGAGTTCCTGAGGACGGGGTTGGTTCCAAGGCTGCCGTCCGCAGTCTTAGCGGTCGGACTGATCTTGTCAGGGATGCTTCTTATGGTGGTAGGTCTGGTGCTCCACACCATCGCCCGACGCTTCCAGGAACTGGAGCACCAACTCCGCCTGCGTGAAAAATCCGCGCCGGAACGTGAAACGATAGCGGCGCCGGAAGAAGAAAAATCCAAAGCCATGTCATCCTGAGGCGCGCTATATGCGCCTCAGGATCCATGCATTTCCTTCGTGATGCTTCGCGCCCTTCGTGGTTACCAAACGTGGCAAGCGTTCTCGGCGACCATGGGCTGACCCGCTTTGCAACTCCATGCCTTCTGGAACTCAGGCATGTTCTGCACGACGCCGTCGACGCGGTACTTTCCCGGTGAGTGCGGATCCGTCAGCACGCGCATGCGCGCCACCTCCGGACGCCGCTTCTCGCACCACACCCGCCCGAATCCGAGGAAGAACCGCTGCTGCGGAGTGTAGCCGTCGATTGATTGCCCTTCCTTCCCGCTCTTGTCGCCCGCGATCAGTTGTTCCAGCGCCGCCAGTGCAATGCGCGCACCACCGTTGTCGGCAGTGTTCTCACCCAGCGTAAGCCGCCCGTTCAGCTTCAAATCGTCGACCGCAACAAAGTTCGAATATTCGTCGGCGACGCAGCTGACACGCTTTTCGAATTCTTCCCCGTCCTGCTTCGTCCACCAGTCTCGGAAGTTGCCCTGCGGATCGAACTTCCGTCCCTGATCGTCGAAGCCGTGCGTCAGCTCGTGCCCGATCACAAGGCCGATTCCGCCAAAATTCACCGAATCATCCATCTTCGGATCGAAGAACGGCGGCTGCAAAATCCCCGCCGGAAAGACGATCTCATTGAAATTTGAGGCGTAGTAGGCGTTGACCGTCGGAGGAGTCATGCCCCACTCCTTGCGGTCGAGGGGCTTATCGATCTTGTTGATCTGGCGTTTCGACTCGAATTCGCTGGCGCGCTCGATATTTCCGATCAGGTCCCCGGGCTTGATCGCGACCGAACTGTAGTCGCGCCATACGTCGGGATAGCCAATCTTGTTCCGGATCGTCTTCAGCTTGACCTGCGCCTGCTTCTTGGTGTCGTCGCTCATCCAGGAAAGATTCTGGATGTCTTCCGAAAGCGACTTCTCCAGCATGTCGACCATCTTCAGCATGCGGGCCTTGCTCTCGGGAGGAAACGCCGCGTCGACATACCGTTGTCCCAGAGCTTCGCCCAGTTGCCGGTCAGTCAGGTTCACGCAGCGCTTCCACCGCGCCTGAATTTCTTTCTGTCCGGTGAGCGCCTGCTGGAATTTGAAATTTGCGTCCACATACGGTTGCGACAACCACGGCGCAGCCGAGTGCAAGAGGTGCCAGCGCACATACGTCTTCAGAGAGTCGAGCGATTCGGACTCCAGCACCGAATTGATCTGCTTGAAGAAGTCAGGATTCGTGACATTCAACTCTTTAAACGCCGGCGCCTTCACGTCCTGGAAATACCGATCAAGAAAGAAATTCGGTCCCAGGGCCACAGCTTCTTCCCGCGTCATCTTGTGGTCGCGGTTTTTCGGATCGCGCCGGGCAGTCCGGTCCATCTGTGCCTTGGCCAACTCCGTCTCAATGCGGATAACCGTTTCTGCGGCCTGCGTATTCAGCATTCCCGCGCCCGGAGGCGGCCCGTTGTTGATGTCCTTGGTCGCCTGCTGAAATACCGCGACCATGTAGTCGTTCAACGCCTGGCGAACATCTTTGTTTTTCCCTGTGTCCTTCAAGTAGTAGTCGCGATCCGGCAGCGTCAGTCCGCCCTGATCGATGTACGCGATCACCTGATCAGCGTTATGCAGGTCGGACGACGAGTAGAAATTGAAGAGCGGGCTTGGCCCGGTCATGTGGATGTGCGCGATTTCGTCGATCAGGCCCTTCTTATCCTTTACCGCTTCCAGTCGATCGAGCTCCGGCTTCAGCGCCGCGATTCCTTTTGCATCAACGGCCTTCTCGTCCATGCACGATCCGTACAGGTCGCCGATCTTCTGATCGACAGCATTGCGGCTCGCGCCTCCGGCTGCCGCTTTCTCGAGAATCCCATGCATGATTTCCATGTTTCGTTCATGCAACTCCACGAAGCTCACCCACTGCGCCTGGTCGGCGGGGATTTCTGAATTCTTGATCCAGTTGCCGCACGAGTACTGATAGAAATCGACGCACGGGTCGATGTTCTTATCGATGTTGTCGACGCTGAACCCGGGCGCAAGCTTGGCGGATGAATCCGATTGCGCGAAACTCACGACGGGCAGGGCTAGCAGGGCAAGTACAACCAGACGGAAGGAACGCATAGATAGAGAGTTCTCCTTGGAGGAACGACGGGCAAGAAACAATCGGAGATTCTATGCTCCATGTTCGCCAATGATCAAACGATTCGAATCCACACAAAGAATCGCTGTTTTGTCTATACTCCCCAAAACCAAAGAGACCTCCCAATGAAATTTCTACTGCTTCTTTTTTTCCTTACCTCCGTAGGCTCTGTTACAGCCGCTCAGCGGCCCGGCTGGAAACCGTCCGTGGGGCATTCACAAATTCAAATATGGTCTGGAAAGCCGCCGGACGCCGTGGCTGTCGCCGGACCCGAAGTCGTTGCGACCGAGGCGAAGTCACTCGTTGCCGGCAAGCCGTGGGTTTATGTAGGACAAGTTTCCAGCCCCACCATAACGGTCTATTCCCCGACAGTGCACAACACCGGCGCCGCCGTCGTCGTCTTTCCCGGCGGAGGCTATTGGATCCTGGCCATCGATCTTGAAGGCACAGAAGTGTGCGATTGGCTGACCTCCAGAGGCATCACATGCGTGCTGCTGAAGTACCGCGTACCGGGGGAGAACAAGTTTCCGAGATCAGGAGCGTATCCGAAATCGCCGGTGGCCCTCGAAGATGCCCAGCGCACGATCGGCTTAGTCCGGCTTCACGCCGCGGAGTGGCATATCGATCCAAACAAGATCGGGGTGCTCGGATTCTCGGCGGGAGGCCATCTCGTTGCTGCGATCAGCACCAATTTCGCGAAGCGGCTTTATCCTGCTGTTGACGACGCCGACAAACAAAGTTGCCGCCCGGATTTCGCTGTTGCGATCTATCCAGGACACATGATGGAGAACACGACGAAACACTTCCAGTTAAATCCCTACGTTCCAGTTACGAAACGGACGCCGCCCACTTTCATCTTGCAGGCGGAAGATGACCCAATCGACGATGTTCAGAATTCATTGGTCTACTATTGGGCATTAAAGAAGGCCGATGTTCCCGTGGAAATGCACCTTTACGCGCACGGAGGACACGCGTTTGGCCTGCGCCGTACACAGTTCCCGATCACCGCGTGGCCCGCGCTCGTGGAAGCCTGGCTTGGCAACATCGCAATGATTCCGCAGTGAGTGTTTACCCTTGCAGGTCGCCTCGGCGTTTATAATCGTGAATTAGAGAATTCCTAGATAGAAGGTTGGCCTGGTAATGACTTCCACAAATGGTTCGAATGGCAACGGCTACTCTGTCCCCCAACCGCGCGCAGAATGGATTGCCCGCCGCAAGCGCGAGAACACCGACGGCAACTTCTCCCAGATGCACTACGCCCGTAAAGGCGTGATCACAGAAGAAATGTCGTTCATCGCGCACAAGGAGAAGCTGACGCCCGAACTCGTCCGCGACGAAGTCGCCCGCGGACGCATGATCATCCCCGCCAACATCAATCACCCAGAGCTCGAGCCGATGTCGATCGGCGTGGCCAGCCTCTGCAAGATCAACGCCAACATCGGGAATTCTGCCGTCACCAGCGAGATCAACGAGGAACTCAAGAAGCTCCACACCGCCGTCCACTACGGCGCCGACACCGTCATGGATCTCTCCACAGGCGGCGACATTCACGACATCCGTGAAGCCATTCTTCGACACTCTCCGGTTCCCATCGGCACCGTCCCGATCTACGAAGCCATCGCCCGCGTGAAGCGCGTCGAGGACCTCAACGCCGAGGTGATGCTCGAAGTCATCGAAGAACAAGCAGCCCAGGGCGTCGACTACATGACGATCCACGCCGGCGTGCTGATCCAGTATCTGCCGCTGGTCTCTAAGCGGATCACCGGCATCGTCAGTCGCGGCGGAGCCATCCTCGCCCAATGGATGGCATACAACCACAAGCAGAATTTCCTCTACGAGCGCTTCGACGACATCGTCAAAATCTTCAAGAAGTACGACGTCAGCTTTTCACTCGGCGACGGACTTCGCCCCGGCTGCGTCGCCGACGCCAGCGATGAAGCCCAGTTTGCCGAACTGAAAACTCTCGGCGAGCTGACGAAGAAAGCGTGGGAAGAAGACGTCCAGGTCATGATCGAAGGACCCGGCCACGTCTCCATGGACAAGATCAAAGAGCAGGTCGATAAGGAAGTCGAACTCTGCTATGAGGCCCCGTTCTACACGCTCGGACCGCTCGTCACCGACATTGCTCCGGGCTACGATCACATCACCAGCGCGATCGGCGCCGCCATGATCGGATGGTATGGCGCGGCCATGCTCTGCTACGTCACGCCCAAAGAGCACCTCGGCCTGCCGAACGAAAAAGACGTCAAGGACGGCATCATCGCGTACAAGATCGCTGCTCATGCTGCCGACATCGCCCGCCAGCGTCCCGGCGCTCGCGACCGCGACGACGCCCTTAGCTATGCCCGTTACAAATTCGATTGGGAAAAGCAGTTCGCGCTCTCGCTCGATCCCGAGACCGCCCGCTCCATGCACGACGAGACACTTCCCGACGACTACTACAAGGAAGCCGCCTTCTGCTCCATGTGCGGACCGAAATTCTGCTCGATGAACTATTCCTCAAAAGTCGACGAGTACAACAAGCAGGTCCACGGCATCGAGAAAAAGGACTATTCGGAGTTGGTTGATCGCTTGGTCACGCTGAAGTAGAAATTTCGCCTCGGATCGGTGGATCAAAGCTCATAGCGATCCACCTTTCGTCACGCCGTTCCTATGAAATTCCGTATGCATCTACTCTGTTTCCATCCGTAAAAGCGGAATCGGCAATTTGACCCCAAGCATTTCTCTTATTTTTCAATCGATTACATTTCTTGACATTTGGACTGTAATTTGCGTAGTGTTCATCACCCGCGTCTTGCTGTTTTGTTGGGGATTTAGGTAGACACCGGGTGTTGTCTGTTCTCCCAAGTTAGATCATAGAAAATTTCGTCTCGCTTCGCGGTTGGGGCGTGCGAACGAAGTACAGCCTTTAAGGCTGATTTTCACCAGAGGTGAAGCGAATGATCAAAAAACAGTCGTGTATCCACGTGTTTTTGCTGGTGCTGTTTGTCTCGGTCTTTAGTGCGAGCTACCTTTTCTCGCAGGCTACGGCTACCGGCACAATTCAGGGTACTGTCACCGATAAATCTCAAGCCGTCGTCATGGGCGCAGAAGTCACCGCCACGTTCAAGGCCACGGGCGCGATGCGCAATGCCACCACGAGTGATACAGGCACGTACCGGTTCGATTTTGCGCAGGCCGGTGTCTATCAGATCAAGGTGACCAAACAGGGATTCGCCTCGGTCATCGCGACCACCGAACTGCTGGTCGGCTCCTCCGCAACGGTAAACGTCACGCTAAATCCCGGCGGCGCCAACGAAGTGGTCGAGGTCAGCGGAGAGGCTCCCATCGTCGACCTTAACAAGACAAGCGTCAGCCAGGATATCACCCCCAAGGAAGTGGAAGATCTTCCCCTCGCTGGCCGCGATGCCGCGAACCTTGCCTACCTCGCTCCCGGCGTGAAGGCGGCTGACTCTTACGATCCCACCAAGAACCGCTACGCTGTCCTGTCCATTAACGGTTCCGACGGCCGCAACGTGAATACGACCATCAACGGCGTCGACAATAAGGACAACACCGTCGGTGGCGCAGTCATGCAGATGCCTCTGGAAGCCGTGCAGGAGTTCCAGATCAGCACCCAGCGCTTCTCCGCGGAAAACGGACGCTCCCAGGGCGCCGCTATCAACATGATCACGAAGTCGGGCACCAACACCTATCACGGCTCGGCCTTTGGATACTTCCGCGACGCCGCATTGCAGACGGCCCAGAAGGTCGCCAACGGTGACGGAACGTCGACAGAGCAGAGTCCAGACTACAGCCGACAGTTCTTCGGCGGATCGATTGGCGGTCCGATCGTGAAGGACAAGTTCTTCGGTTTCTTCGCGATTGAGCGGCAGCGCGAGAGCCAGTCTCTGTCTGAAGCCACAACTGCGTACAACGAACTTGTGCTTGCGCAACAAAATGGACTTGCTGCTCAGCCTGCGTTAGCCATTCCGCGCCCTTTCCACGAGTGGCGCTATAACGGCCGCCTGGACTGGAACATCAACAACAAGAACACCGCCTATATCAGCTACAGTTCCCAGGCAAACGATAGTTTGAACGACCAGTCGGGCGATACGGGTGACTTGACCGAAGGCAACTTCACCACCAACCACTTGCAGATCGCCAATTTCACGTTGAACTCGCAACTCACTCCCACGGTTGTAAACACGTTCACCTTTGGCTTCCAGTACTGGAACAACCTGATCGCCAGCAAGATCAGCGCGCCGCTGGTGACGTTCCCCGATGCTTCCTTCGGCACGAACGGCAACGTTCCGCAGCAGTCCTTCCAGCGTAAGTTCCAGTTCAAGGACGACATCTCCAAGTCGTTCGGCAAGCACACGATCAAAGCTGGTGTCGACTACATCTACAACCCGGTTTCAGGCGGATTCTTTGAATTCAACTCCACCCTGGAAGCTGACTTCGTTGTCGATCCGAGCGTGATCCTGGGTGACCCGGTTACGTATCCTCAGGGCTTTGCAACCCCTGGACTGGTCGGCGGAATGTCGATTTCGAATGGCGATCCGTACTTCCTCGTTCCTACCAAACAGCTAGGGTTCTATGGGCAGGATGACTGGAAGGTCAACAAACGCTTGACGGTGAATCTGGGCCTGCGCTGGGACCGCGACTACAATTGGTTCGGCTCATCCGACATTACCAAGAGCCGCTCCTATCAGTCGCTGCTTGCCATCGCATCCGTCAACCCGATTGCCGCCTACAACACCAGGGGCATCGCGCACGACGACACCAAGGATTTCAGCCCGCGCATCGGATTTGCTTACGACCTGACGGGAGTCGGCAAACACGTATTGCGTGGAGGCTTCGGACTGTACTTCGGCAATACCTTCCAGAACGTTCCATTGTTTATGGAACAACTGGCGAACCCAACGATTTTCCAGACCGTATTGAGCCTGTCCAACCCAGGTGACACCCTACCCTGCGGTGGAACTCTCGGGTCGTTCTCTTACACGCCAGCAAATATTGCGCAGCAGGAAGGTTGTTTGCCGGGACCATCATCGGCGGCTGCGGATGGAAGTGTTGGCCGACTCATGGACCCGAACTTCCGGAACCCGGTATCCGAGGAATTCAACCTCGGCTATTCCTGGGCTCTTAACAACAACTCGGTGTTCGAGGCGGAATTTACCCACGTTCTCAACCTCCACGAAGACAAAACCATCAACATCGACCAGAAAGTTGTAACTGGTACCGATACGAGCGGAACAGCGTGCACGAGTCCTGACCTCCCGTATGGCTGCAACCTGAACTACGGGAACGTCATTTTGACGCGACCGTTGTCAGCCGATTTCGCAGCTGCAGGACAGCCCGTATTGGCTAGCTTGCGCAGTGACGAATCGATCAACCGGAGCCGCTACGATGGCATCAACCTGAGCTACCGCCAGCGCATGAGCCACCGTTTCTCGCTCACCGCAAACTACACGTTGTCATGGGCGTATGGGTACGATGGCGGCGGCGGCCCAACCACTGCTTTCCGCAACTATGCTCGGGACGGATATAAGCCCTTCGCATCGTACGAGTGGGGACCGTCTTCCAACGACGAGCGCCACCACATCACCCTGGCTGGCATGCTCGATCTACCCAAGGGCTTCCAGTTTGCGCCGATCGTTCAGTTCGGTACTGCTCGTCCCTATCCTCTGACCAACTCCTACAACACGATCAACGCTGGCGGCGGAACCGCTGCTGCCGTTGTGGTGCCAGTCGGCGACACGAAGAACTACACCTACGGAACGGATTACATCAACACTTACGTCGCTGCTGCTGTTTTGGCCGATGCGAGCAACCCCACGCCGGATCCGAACATTGAGGCTGATGCAACCGCCGCTGCGCAGGGGAACGTAGCCACCTGCTACTACTCCGGGCAATGCACCATCTCCAAGTTTGATCCGGTTCGTGGGCAAGCATTCTTCGAGCTCGACGCCAAACTCGCCAAGAACTTCAGAATCGGTGAGCGCGCCAATATCCAAATTGTCGCGCAGGCGTTCAACCTTACTAACAGAGCCAACTACGGGAGCAACTTCGGCGGCAATATTGCCAGTTCGACGTTGTATCACCCCACTGGTTTCTTCGCTCCGAACGCAACCTTCATCCCGCGCTCCATCTGGGGTGAATTGGGCGTTCACTTCACGTTCTAACCGTTGTCTGATTCAAACTTGCTTGGGGAAGGGGCTGGCAGCCATGCCAGCCCCTTTTGCTTGGAGTCCTCAATGAGATTGGGTTGCTGATTGGGTTGCTGATTGACCTGCTAAAGACTGACTAGTCAGTTAACTAGTCAAATAGTAGATGTGCAAATCACTTGCATTCCTCCGACCGAACCATCTCCGTAAGCAACGTTTGGTTTGGCGTGGGTGGTTCCATCTCAGGTGCCGATATGACCGTGGAAGAGCGGCCCTTCAGGGCCGCGTTAGGCGCTCCAGAGGTGACGCCCTTTAGGGCCAGTGGTCGCTGCTCGCCGACGGACAAGAAAACCCACAGGGGCTAAAGCCCTTTTCCCAATAGCAGAACTTCACGCGGGCCTAAAGGCCCGCTCTTTCACCGAGCCTCGAGCGATTCTTCTCGCCATCGTCAATCCTTCTCACGCAAGAAATCCACAGGCAGAGCCTTCTTGTTGGTGACATCTGACCTTGCGCGGCCCTTCATGAGAAGAGCAAGATGACCAAGGCGGTAGCGGCAGGCGATCGCCGCGGAGGCGACGGCCTAAGTTTCATAGAATCAAGATTTTGCCCGCAAGTGATTGAGCGCCAGAGACTATTTCGCGAGTTTCCTCTAAGTCAATGATTTCGCTAGACCCCAGGGGGGAGGGGGTATACCTCCGACAGGCGCAATTCCCAAAATGGAACTTTCGTCGAACGTAACGCTCTGCTCGAGATTTCACAGAATTTTTGAGAAATTCTTTGGGTCCGCTCAGTTGCTGTTCAAGTGGATATCGCCCACTCCCACGTGGGCTCGTAGCTCGTACTTTCCGTCCCCGCGATACTTCAGCGTCTTTCCCAGCCAGCCGCTGGTTTCGCCGTAACCGTTGCTGTGGACATCGCCAACTCCCGTATTGGCTCGAACCAGTTTGTAAGCCGACTGCGTCGCCGCCACGCGGATATCACCGACTCCCAACTCCAGATCCTTATCGCCTTCGATCTTATCGATCGTGATGTCCCCAACTTTCATGTGAATGTCGAGGTTTGAGTTTTGCGGCACCTCCAACTCGATCTCAAACGCGGTATTGCCGCTGGAAGGCGCATGGAACTCGATCGTCGCGTCTTTTCCCTTCACATCAAAGTCAGCCTTCGCTTCCTTCACGCTGCTCTCGTTCCGCGACTTGATCCGGTATTCCAGGCGGATCATGTTCGAATCTCCGCGCTTGATGTGTACGTCTCCAACGGTGGAATGCACATGCACGTAACCACCGCTGATGAACTCTTTGGCATCGTGTCGTGTTTCCTCGTACTTCCAGTCACTAGCAGCAGCCAAGGGAACCAGACAGAGACATAACACCATCACTCGGTAGAACTTCGGGAAAAGCTGAAATCTGGCAGACATGCAGCACCTCGCAGGCGGAAGAATGCCTATTAGAAGGTACGCATTGAAGTGAAGCGAGGTTCCCGGAATCGGCGCGGGAATTAGCCTTTGAAGTCCGCGACGCCGTCCCAGACCAACTGGACGGCGATCGCCAGGATCAGGAATCCGAAGATCTTGTTGATCGCCCCAACGGCGCTCGGACCGAGCTTCCGGACCAAGGGACCTCCCATGCAGAAGAAGAGAACTACACTAAGCGCAATCGCCGCAACGCCGATCACCATCCCAAGATAGGCCGCGATGTTGTCGACGTGTGCGGCGAGCGCCATCACCACGCCAATTGCGCCCGGTCCCGACATGAGCGGCATCGCCAGCGGAGTCAGGGAGATGTCTTCCTTGTTCTGCGCTTCGTGACTCTCTGCTGGCGTGATGCGCGCAGTCGACGTCACCATGCTCCACGCAGTGTTGGCCACGATCAGACCACCAGCAATCTTCAGGACGGGTAGCGAGATGCCGAAGAAGTACAACACGAAGCGGCCGAAGAACAAGAAGGTCACCAGGATCACGAAGACCCAGATTCCCGTCTTCACGGCAGTCTGATGCCGGTCTTTGGCTGTCCATGTCGAGGTCATGCCGAAGAACACAGGAATGCCGCCGAAGGGATCGACGATAGGAAATAGCGCAAGGAACGTCGCGACCGCCGAGGCAGGCAGCGTGCGGAGAAACTGTCCCAGTGCGTGTGCCGAAGCGGACACTATCGGTATCCTTCCAGGGTTTTGGCTGCGCGTTCCAATGCCGCGGCAATATTCGCCAGCTGCTGGCGGGCGCGCTCGCTGTCGCCTTTGTCGAGCGCCTCATTCACTCCGGGAATCACGACTGCCGCGTAGCCTGTGTATTCTCCCGGAGCGTAAATCACGTGCTTGAACCACGGACGATGCGGCAACCCCTGCGGCTCGAGCATGGCACGCTCCGCATTCATCAGCGCCAGATTTAGACGAGCTGCGTCGTGCGGAGGATTCTTTTGCTTGGCTAGGATCTTCGCACCAGCCGATGTGAAGCGTTTCGCCGCCGCGTCGACAGCGTCGAACTCCAGGACGCCTTTGCCGAACTTGTCCTCGCCGCGCTTCTTCGCTGCGTCGAGGTACGCTGTGACTTCTTTGCCGTATTCCTCGTAGTCGTAGGGAAGAACGTCCGCATCGGCCATGCGCAAGGCTTCCAGCCCCAGCACGCGGGCGATCTCCTGCTCATATACGAAATCCGGATCGCCGAACTTCTTGAACCAGGCGAAGTTGTCGAAGACCGAATGGTAGACGCCATAAGCGCCACTGGAACTCACATCGGTCGATGGAACTCCTGCATGCTGCAAGAAAGCCGTGTAGTCGGAGCCGCTCCCAAGATCACCGACGGGAACGTCGGTCTTCACCTGCGCGACGGGCGTTCGTTTGCTGTCGCCGATCGCTTCCGTTGGAGACTGCGTTGCTGGCGCTTCTGGCTGCGACGCCTTCTGCCAAGCTTCATAAACCGTTCCGCCCTTGGGGCTGGGCACTGCTTTGGTGACATCGCGCAGGAATTGCTTGAGGCTTGGAACTGCTGACGCGCCGAACTTCTGGCCCGAAACCGCCACGTCGACGTTGAAGTACGCGACCGCATTGCGCAAGTCGTCGCCGTGCTGTTCAACCCATTCGGTTGAGCCGATCAGGCCTTCTTCTTCGCCGTCCCAGCTGCAGAAGACGAGTGTGCGTTTGGGCTTCCAACCGGACTTGAGAAGCTCGCCGATGCCATGAACACTTTCCAGCATCGCAGCCGTCCCGCTGTTCGGATCCACGGCGCCGTAAGCCCAGGCATCGCGGTGATTCCCCACCACGACCCACTGATTCGACAATTCGCTTCCCTTCACGCGGCCGACGACATCCCACAGCGTGCGGAGTTGATAGTCCTGCTTCAGGTGCATCTTCACCCGCGCCGGACCGGGACCGACGTGATAGGTGAATGGAAGAGATCCCTGCCATTCGCGCGGAGTCTCGGGTCCCTGAAGATGCTGCAGGATTGGCCACGCATCGTGATACGACAGAGGTGTAACCGGGATCTTCGGCATCTGCGCCGATTGCTGCGGCGGGACGCGTCTTGAGTCGGGCAGAGAAGGAACGGACGCGACGCCCGGCGTTGTTGGATCGCCGGGAAACTCGAACATGAAACCAACAGACCCGCGTTGTACGCCGGTGTCGGGACGCCAGGGTCCGTCGGGATACTTGTCGCCGCGCCGCCATCCATCGTCGGCGGGATCGGAGTAAATGATCACCCCGGCAGCTCCATGTTCCTGCGCGACGAATTCCTTCACTCCTCGGAAATTCTGGCCGTAGCGGACGATCACGATCTTGCCGCGCACGCTGATGCCGAGCTTGTCGAGTTTCTCGAAGTCTTCGGGCGTTCCGTAGTTGGCGTAGACCACGTCGGCTTCGACGTCTCCGGAAGGAGACATACCGTTGAACGGCATGACGACCCGGGGGTCGTCCTGGTAGGGATCGTTGTTGACATGCTCGCGCGTCGGGCCGTGCATCTCGACGCCGGCGGGAGCGGTGAGATCGACACTGATCTCCAAGGGATAGTTCATCCAGACTTTGTATTCGACGATCTCGGTATCGAGTCCAGCTTCGTGGAATTTCGAGGCAACATAGTCAGCCGTGGCTTTGTCTTCCGGCGTCCCCGCCATGTGCGGCACTTTTGTGAGAGTGCGCAGATGTTCTTCGGCAAGCTTGGGATCGGGAACTGCGATAAAACGCGATTCGATAGATGACTCCGCACCGGCATCGCGAAATCCGAAGATTGGAGCTGAAGGTGCGGGAGAATTTCCAGCGTTGGAACCGGAAAGCAAGAGACTGGAAGAGAGCAGTGCAATCGGGATGAGTTTCATCTTAGGCCAAAGCTAGTAAGGGTAGCACAGGACTTGGAAGCTCTTCAGGAGGCGGACTCACCACAGAGTTCACAGAGAGCCACAGAGAAAGCAACCAGAGGGGCTATCGGATTTGCCCCGTCCCGATGACTTCGTATTTGGAAGAGGTCAGTTCGGGCAAGGCGAACGGGCCTCGGCAGTGAAGCTTTTGGGTACTGATGCCCATCTCGGCGCCGAAGCCGAATTCTGCGCCGTCGGTGAAACGCGTCGACGCGTTCCAATAGACTGCGGCCGAATCGACACCGCGGAGGAACTTGCGGGCGTTCGATTCGTCGCGTGTGACGATCGAATCGGAATGCTTCGTCGAATACTTATTGATGTGCGCAATGGCATCATCGACGTCGGCGACAACTGCAATCGCCATGCAGAGGCGTAAGTATTCTTCGTACCACTCATGCTCGGTGGTTGATCCAACTGCTAGATCCTTCGCGAGCGCGCGAGCCTTGTTGTCGCCGCGCACTTCGACTCCGGCATCGATCAACTTCGCCACGATCCGGGGAATGTACTCCGAGGCCACTTTCTCGTGAACTAAGAGCTTTTCTGCGGCGTTGCACACCGACGGACGCTGCGTCTTGGCATTGATCACGATGAGGTCCGCCATGTCGAAATCGGCCGTGGCATCGACGAAGATGTGGCAATTCCCTGCTCCCGTTTCTATGACCGGCACCGCAGAGTTTTCGGTGACAAAAGTTATCAGGCCTGCGCCACCGCGTGGAATGATGATATCGACGAACCCACGGGCTTTGATCAGTTCCTGTACCGTCTGACGAGTGCTGGAATCGAGCAACTCGATCGCGCCTTCAGGAACTCCCGGAACTCTACTCAAGATTTCGACCAGGCGCTGGTTGCTGTGAACTGCTTCTTTGCCGCCGCGCAGCACGATCGCATTCCCTGTTTTCAACGCAAGCACTGCGGTGTCGACCGTAACGTTCGGTCGCGATTCGTAGATGATGCCGATCACACCGAGAGGCACACGGACTTTGCGGATCTTGAGACCGTTGGATTTGGTCCATTCAGCAAGGGTTTCGCCGATGGGATCCGGAAGAGCGGCCACATCACGGACTCCGCAGGCCATTTCTTTGATTCGAGTGGGAGTGAGCAATAATCGGTCGCGCATTGCGCCTTCGAGTCCAGAGGACTCAATGTCGCGGCGATTCGCTTCCAAGATGCTGTTCTCATTCGCTTCTAAAGCCGCCGCGATGGCATGCAGAAGCGAGTTCTTTTCTTCAGTCGAGAGCAGAGCGAGCTTCGAAGATGCGGCGCGGGCGCGGAGGAGCTTCTCTTGCGTCGAAGGAATCGTGGCCACCGTAGCCGTCATACGCGGACCTTAGGAGGTGGAAAGTACGTTCCGATCTTGCGGGTCATCGCCAGCGGGATCGCGTGCGGGTGACGTCCATTGATGATCGCGACATGGACACCGCCTTCGCTCGCGAGCTTAGCGGCGCGCAATTTAGAAATCATGCCTCCACGGCCGAGAGAACTCTTGCCATTGCATTGGGCTTCGAGTTCGGGAGTTAGCTTGCGGATCACACGCTGGATTTTAGGCTTCTTGCGTCCGTTCGGGACCATGAATCCGTCGACATTGGTCAGAAGCAAGAGCCAGTCTGCCTTCACGGCCGTAGCAAGCAACGAGCTCAATTCGTCGTTGTCGCCGAAGGCGCCTTCAATTTCGCGCACAGAGACGCTGTCGTTTTCATTCACGATCGGGACAACGCCCAATGCCAGCAATTCCGCCAGTGCGGTCTGCAGGTTGCGGTAGCGGACGGGCGAGGTAAAGTCGTCGCTGGAGAGCAGAAGCTGCGCAACCACTTTTTTGCCAAAGAAGAGGCGCTCATAGGTATGCATCAGCTTGCTCTGGCCGACCGCGGCGCAGGCCTGCATACGGGGAACGTCCGTCGGTCGGCTTCCGAGTTGCAGACCGGACATGCCGGCTGCAATCGCGCCCGAGGTCACGATGAGGTATTCGTTTTTCGAAAGATCGAACTGGTCGACCAACCCGCGGAGCAGGTTGATATCGATCTGCCCTCCGGGGGCAATGAGACTGGTGCCGACTTTGATGACGACGCGCATAGTTGTCTGGTTGCGGCCGGAGCGAACTTCACCTTTCCTTCGCTGGCTGCTGCGCTCTGGTTGGGAGAACCCGAGCCCCGGCGGGGAGGGACAATACATCTATCCTGCCGTTAGAATGGGTTTCTGGCAAGTTGAAAATCGTGTGGATCATCCCTTATGCCTGCATTAGACGCTACCAGCCGTTTCTCCGATCGCGTTGAAAATTATGTACGTTACCGGCCTGGGTACCCTGCCGAAATTGTGGGCGCGCTGGAACGCGAGTGTGGGCTGAAGCCCGAGCACGTAGTCGCTGATATTGCCTCCGGGACTGGAATTTGGACACGGACGTTGCTCGAAAACGGCAATCCGGTATATGGGGTGGAGCCGAATCCCGATATGCGTGGGGCGGGAGAACGGTTGCTGGCTGCGTTTCCGAAGTTCACGAGCGTTAAGGGGACGGCTGAAGAGACCGGACTAACGGATCTCAGCGTCGATTTCGTGACGGCAGCGCAGGCGGGACATTGGTTCAATCGAGAAAAAGCGAGGCGGGAGTTTGTTCGCATTCTGAAGCCGGACGGATGGCTCGTTCTCCTGTGGAATGAGCGTTGCGTGGACACGACGCCCTTCCTCCGTGCCTACGAAGAGATGCTGCTGACCTACGGGACGGATTATGAAGATGTTCGTCACGAGCGCACGACCGACGCGGTGAATGAATTCTTTGATCCTGATCCTTACCAGGAACGGACATTCGACATGCGGCAGGACTTTGACTACACCGGGCTTGAGGGCCGGCTGCTGTCTTCTTCGTATACGCCAGGGCCCGGGCATCCGAAGCATGAACCTATGCTGGCCGAGTTGCGTAGGATTTTCGAAGCCCACGCTGCAGAGGACAGAGTTGCTTTCGATTACAAGACCCGCGTGTACTTCGGGCGGCTGCAAAAACATTAACCACGAAGGGCACCCTTCGGCTCCGCTCAGGGCAGGCTAAGGTTCACGAAGGAAATCCTGTTTCCTCTGCTAGCATCTTCCGTTATCGAGAGAGGTCTTTGTGTCTGACGAAAAATCATTTCATATGACGCCGGAAGAGTTCCGGCGCTACGGGCATGCCGTGGTGGACTGGGTCGCCGATTATCAGTCGCGGGTGGAGTCTTTGCCGGTGCAGTCGCGGGTGAAGCCCGGCGAGATTCGCGCCATGTTGCCAGCCGATCCGCCCACTCGGGGCGAAGCATTCGAGTCCATCCTGGGAGATATGAGTCGCGTCATTCTCCCGGGGATAACGAACTGGCAGTCACCGAACTGGTTTGCGTATTTTCCGTGCAATGCTTCGGGGCCGGGGATTCTCGGAGATCTGATGGCGTCGGGGCTGGGTGTGCAGGGCATGTTGTGGTCGACGAGTCCAGCCTGCACGGAGTTGGAGACGCACGTGATGGATTGGCTCGTCGGGATGCTCGGATTGCCGGAGAAGTTCCTCTCTTCGGGCACTGGTGGCGGAGTCATTCAAGATACGGCGTCCAGCGCGGCGTTGTGCGCGGTGCTTGCGGCCCGGGAGCGTTGCACTGGCTATGTGAGCAACAAGAAGGGCTGCAATGGACAACTCGTCGCGTACGTATCGACCCAGACGCACTCGTCACTGCAAAAAGCAGCGATGATTGCGGGAATTGGAGTGGATAATCTGCGGGCGATCGATGTGGATGAAAAATTCGCGATGAGGGCGGATGTGCTGCGCCACAAGATTGAAGCGGACCGGAATGCGGGACTGACTCCGTTTTTTGTGTGTGCGACGGTCGGCACAACGTCTTCGCATGCGATGGACCCAGTGGCGGCGATTGGCGATGTGTGCAAGAAGAACAATCTTTGGCTGCATGTGGATGCCGCGATGGCGGGTACGGCAATGCTATGTCCGGAGTTTCGGCACTTGCAAAATGCTGTGGAGATGGCAGACAGCTACAACTTCAATCCGCACAAATGGATGTTCACGAATTTCGATTGCAGCTGTTTCTGGGTTGCCGACCGCAAGGTATTGATTGAGACGCTTAGTATCTTGCCCGAGTATCTGCGGAATCAGGCTACGGAATCCGGGGCGGTGATTGATTATCGCGATTGGCATATCCAGCTGGGACGGCGATTCCGCGCGCTGAAATTGTGGTTTGTGATCCGTCATTACGGGGTGGAAGGACTTCAGCATCACGTGCGGGAGCATGTGCGTTTGGCACAGCAGTTTGCGGAGTGGGTGCGAAACGACGACCGCTTCGAACTCGCGGCGCCAGCGCCTCTGAACCTGGTCTGCTTCCGCCATAGGGGCGGGGACGCGGCGAACCAGGCGATCATGGACCGGCTGAATCAGAGCGGTGATTTATTTCTCACTCACACGAAGTTGAACGGGAAGCTCACGCTGCGGCTGTCCATCGGGCAGACTCATACCCGAGCCCGACACGTGGAAAGTGCGTGGAAGAGAATTCAGCAAGAAGCCGAGAAGTTGTAGCTCAGTCAGCGGGCATGGGGGCTGGTTGAGGCACAGCAGATGCCGGCTTGACGGTGGCTGCGGTTGAGGTCGCGGCAAGCCACTTCTTCACTTCAGGCAGGGCGGCGCGCATCGCGATTTCGCCGACTTTCAAGAGATCATCGGCGCGCTTGAAGTCGTCGTAGGCGAATCCGGCGACATCAGGTTCGACGACGAGATCCGCGGCACTGCGCCAGACGCTAGCCATGGCGTCCTGGGCAATCGCGAACGATTGTCCGATTACGTCAAATAGATGTCGCGGCGCTCCACCGTTGGACCAAGTTCCCTTCAAGTGAACCGCAATGACTTTGTCCGCACCCATTTCGCGTACCGGAATGCTGGGGACGGGATGCGAGAGCATGCCGTCGACGAGATAGCGCCCGCGGATCTGGACCGGCAGAAACATGCCGGGATAAGCGCAGCTCGCGCGCACGGGGTCGATAATCGACCCAGAGTGAAAGACCACGCCTTCGCCATTGTTGAAATCGGTCGCGGTGACGCCCAACGGGATGCGAAGCTCTTCGAACGAACGCACCTTCAGCACGCGGGTGAGAAACGAGACCATGCGGTCGTTGGAAGCGAACCCGTAGCGGGAAAGCGTCCAGCGAGCAAAGGTGGTGAAGCGACAGCTGTGCGCGATGCGGACCAGATTCTCGACGTCGACGCCGCTGCAATAGACTGCGCCGATCAGCGCGCCGACGCTGGTTCCACAAACGACTTTTACCGGGATTCCCTCTTCCTCGAGAACTTTCAGAACGCCGACATGGGCGATGCCGCGGGCGAAGCCCCCGCCGAGTGCGATTCCGATCGAGGGAACACGGGACTGAACCACTGGAAGGGTCGGACGGGAAAGACCTCGTCCGAATGCCTGGACCGAACGAATGATCTTCTTCCCCAGACTCACGTGAACCCCACTTCCGGCTGGCCTTCAGCCGAACTGCTCAAGTCTCACTTGAATATTAAGATGCCATATTTCCACAGATGGCTGTAAGGGCACGAATGTGCCAGCATTGCAAGTTCTTGCAGATCACATGCACGTTTGTAACAGTTACTGGAAGGCCATCATGGAGATGACGAAGTTCATGTATTCCTGCTAAGTTGCGGACAGTATGATCCGAGAGATTTCAGCGGGCGGGGTGGTAGTTCGCCAGAAAGAGGACGTCTGGTGGATGGCGGCGATTCAGCCGCCTGCCGGGCCAGCGCCTGCGGTCGAGCCGAAAAAGCGAGGCGCGCGGCCAAAAAGCAAGGCGGTGTTGTGCCTGCCGAAGGGGCTGGTTGATCCGGGAGAGAAGGCGCTGGACGCCGCACTGCGCGAGGTACGCGAGGAAACCGGCATTACTGGGTCGCTGATCACGAAGCTTGCCGACATCAAATACATGTATGTGAGGTCCTGGGGAGACGGCGAGCGCGTGTTCAAGATCGTCAGTTTCTTTTTGCTGCGTTATGAGTCGGGCCGGATCGATAACATCACTGAGGAGATGCGCGTGGAAGTAGAATGCGCGCAGTGGGTGAAGCTAGAAGAAGCTCCGAAATTGCTGGCATACCGCGGCGAAAAGCAGATGGCGAAACAGGCACTCGAATATGTGCTGAGCCATCCCGAACTGTGATGAGGGTGCTAGATAATTTGGCGGGTTGGGACTAGTATTGGCAGTTCACAGAGTGGCTGAACACAGCCATGCCCCCTCCGTCCACTGATCGTTTCCTTCGTTCATCATGTCTCCCACTATTAAAGCGGATTTATCTCGAGGCCTCATTATGAAGCGCATCAGCAGAGTTGCCGTTCTCGGCGCCGGCACGATGGGCGCCCGTATCGCCGCGCATTTTGCCAATGCCGGCGTTCCAAGCTATCTGTTCGACATCGTTCCTCCGGATGCGGACGCCCCCGCACGGAATAAGATCTCGGCCGCCGGGCTCGACGCTGCGAAGAAATCGAAGCCTGCGGCATTCATGGAACCCTCGCTTGCGACGCTCGTGACGGTTGGAAATTTTGAAGACGATCTCAAGAAACTCGCCGAAGTGGATTGGATCATCGAGGCTGTGGTCGAGAATCTTGAGATCAAGCGGAGCCTGCTACGGAAGGTTGAAGCGATCCGCCGGCCCGGAACGATCGTGACAACGAACACCAGCGGCCTGCCCGTCGCCAAGATTGCCGAGGGATTCTCCGACGAATTCCGCTGGGCATGGTTTGGAACACACTTCTTTAATCCGCCCCGCTACATGCGACTGCTCGAGATTATTCCCACACCGGAAGCGGATAAGGCGGCGATCGATGCTATCGCGCATTTCTGTGATGTGAGGTTGGGCAAGGGAGTGGTGATCGCTAAGGACACGCCGAACTTTATCGGAAACCGTATCGGGACTTTCTCGGTGTTGAATGTGATCCGCTTGATGCAGGAGATGGGGCTGAGCATCGAGGAAGTCGACGCACTCACCGGGCAGGCCGTAGGTTGGCCGAAGTCCGCGACGTTTCGGACCATTGATCTCGTAGGGCTCGACATTCTCGGGCACGTTGTCGGCAACATGACGCAGAACGTTCACGACGAGCGCGGCGATCTGCAACTTCCCGATTTCTTCAAGCAGATGCTGCAGAAGAAGTGGCTCGGCGACAAGACTAAGGGTGGTTTCTACAAGAAGACGAAGCACGGGGATGGCAAGGAAGATGAGCGGATGGCGCTCGACTGGAAGACGCTCGAGTACCATCCGCGGCAGAAACCGAAGTTCCCGGCGCTCGAAATGGCCAAGAACGTCGAGGATACGGGCGCGCGATTGAAGATGTTGCTGGGACTGGACGGCGGGCCTCCGGCGAAAGGCGACAAGGCGGGCGCGTTCCTGTGGTCCGCGCTAACGGATCTTTGGACTTATGCGGCGAATCGAGTACCGGAGATTTCCGACTCCGTGGTGGAGATCGACCGGGCGATGCGGCTCGGGTTCAACTGGGAACTGGGGCCCTTCGAATTGTGGGATGCGGCGGGCGTGGAAGCTACCGTTGCGCGCATGAAGAAGGAAGGTAAGCCGGTAGCGGCGAATGTCGAGCGGTTGCTGGCTTCGGGACAAAAGTCCTGGTACATCGACGATCCGAAATCTCCGGCAGGACGCAAGTACTGGGAACTCGGGACCGAGAGTTGGGAACCTGTGCAGGTTCCCTCCGGCATTTGGTCGGTTACGGTTGCGAAGAAGTCAAACGGTGTCGTCAAGAAGAACTCCGGGGCTTCCTTGGTCGATCTTGGCGACGGTGTGGCGTGCCTGGAATTCCACAGCAAGATGAATTCGCTGGGTGCGGACATCATCGGCCTGATCACGCAAACGTTGAAGCCCGGCGGACCGGGCGACAGCTTCGACGCATTTGTGATCACGAATGACGCAGCCAATTTTTCGGTTGGCGCCAACCTCATGCTGCTGCTGATGAGCGTGCAGGAGGAAGAGTGGGACGATGTCGATCTCGCGATCCGACAGTTCCAGGGCATGACACAGGCGATCAAGTTTTCGCCCAAGCCGGTTGTCTCGGCTCCATTCGGACTGTGCCTTGGGGGTGGGACGGAGATCTCGCTGCACGCTGCTGCGCGGCAACCGCATGCGGAGTTCTATACCGGCCTGGTGGAGATCGGCGTCGGGTTGCTGCCGGGCGGCGGTGGATGCAAGGAAATGCTGCTGCGTGCTGTCGATCAAGCTACGGCAGCGCGAGGTAAATCGTCTCCGGAGGCACTGGCTGGATCGGTCGAAATGATGGAGGCGATGAAAAAGGCGTTCGAGATTATCGGTACGGCCAAAGTCGCGACATCGGCACACGAAGCCCGCGGATACGGATTCCTCTCGGATTCAGACCGCATCACCATGAACCGCGAGCGCGTGCTGTCAGACGCGAAAGCACGGGCGCTGGAACTGGCTCGCGCCGGATATGAGCCGCCTGTTCCTCGCACGGATATTCCGGCTCCGGGCGAGAGCCTGCTGGCAGCACTTAAGATGGGCGTGTATCTGATGCGGCAGGGCGACTTCATCACTGATTATGAGGTGAAGCTCGGAGGCAAGATCGCGGAGGTGCTGTGCGGAGGGAATGTCACGCCGGGAACTCCAGTCAGCGAGCAATACATCCTCGATCTCGAGCGGGAAGGATTCAAGTCGCTCTGCGGAGAGCGAAAAACGCAGGAGAGGATTCAATACACGTTGAAGACGGGAAAGACGCTCAGGAACTGACCATGGAACTCCAGAAACTGGTCATCGCAGGTCTTCTAGCGGTCGGTTTGGGAACATCAGCCGTGGCGCAATACGGCAGTGCACCGAATAACTATTATCCCAACGGTTACATGGGTACGACCTTCACCGGGACGGTCACAGAAGTGAAAGACGGGCAGATCACGCTTGTATACACCAAGAATGACAAGACGGAAACGTTCATGGGGCATCTCGAGGCGGATTGCAACGCGCCAACTGCAAATGGCAAAGGCATGGTGGCGTCCGATCTTCTTGTGGGCACGGTAATCACAGCCTTTTTCAACCGTGAGACCCGGAAAGTGAACGGACAGAAACTGAAGGAGAATGCCATCATCGCGGTGTCTTTCGAGATGTGGAGAGGCCAGAAGATTTCTGACGATAAGAAAAAAATCTACATGTGCACCAATGAACATCAGCTCCAGTTCAAAGCATGGAACTAATAGGGAGTATTCATGAGGATGACGGGAAAGGCCAACGCGGGGACTAGTAACGTGCCACGCATGAGAACGGTGACAATAGCGCGAGTGACCGCGAAGATCATCGTTACGCTGCTGTGTGCCTCGTTCTCCTTCGCGCAGAAAGACGCGCCGGCGAAGGAATCCGCACCGGACGTTCCGGATGCGATCACGATCCCGGCCGGGCTGGAGCCTGTTTTATTCGCGCGTGGGTCTGGTGAACAGATCTACACGTGCAAAGCCGGAGCAGACGGCAAGTATGTGTGGACGCTCAAAGGTCCGGAAGCGGAGCTCAAAGACCGCAAGGACAAAGTCATCGGGCAGCACTCCGCGGGACCGACGTGGAAGTTAAAAGATGGCAGCGAGGTCACCGGGAAAGTGGCTGCCAAGGTAGATTCGCTCGACCCGGACTCGGTGCCGTGGTTGCTGCTGAACGTTGAGAGCAATTCGAAAAAAGGCGCGCTGGCGGATGTCACAACGATCCAGCGCGTTCACACGCACGGCGGGATGCCGGGCAACGATCCGTGTGACGAGTCACACAAAGACACGGAAACCAAGAGTAAGTACACCGCAGATTATTACTTTTTCGCGCCGGTGAAGTAGTCGGACAGCTGGAACCGGCGCGCAGTGCATGCATCGAATTGGTAGTAGATCGGGAGACCTATCATGCGCGAAGTCATCATTGCTTCTTCTGTCCGTACACCTGTGGGAAGGGCTTATAAGGGTACGCTCCGCGCCACGCGTCCAGACGAACTGGCTGCGGTCGCGATCAAGGGAGCGTTGGAGCGCGTGCCGAAACTGGATCCGAAAGAAATCGAGGACGTGATCATGGGCTGCGCCATGCCTGAGGCCGAACAGGGCATGAATGTCGCACGCATCGCTTCTCTGCGGGCGGGATTGCCCGTAGAGGTCTCGGCACTGACCATCAATCGTTTCTGCTCTTCAGGATTGCAGTCGATAGCGATGGCAGCCGAGCGCATCATGAGCGGAGGCGCGGAGGTTATCGTTGCAGGCGGCACTGAGTCGATGACGATGATTCCGATGGGCGGGCACAAGATCTCGCCGAATCCATGGCTGGTTGGTAATTATCCAGATGCATATCTGTCGATGGGCCTGACGGCTGAGCGCGTCGGGCATAGGTTCGGCGTTACGCGGCAGGCAGCTGACGAATTCTCGCTGCACAGCCATCAAAAGGCGATCGCCGCCATCCAGGCCGGCAAGTTTGAAGACGAAATTGTTCCGGTGCCTGTGAGTTTCAGCACACCGAATGGATCGAAACCGAAGCGCCAGGAAATCGTATTCAAGGTCGATGAAGGTCCGAGGGGAGACACATCGCTCGAAGCGTTACTGGCCCTAAAACCGGCTTTTCACGTGAAAGGAACCGTAACCGCAGGCAACTCGTCGCAGATGTCGGATGGCGCTGCGGCAGCCGTGGTCATGTCGGCGGAGAGAGCGAAAGCGCTGGGCATCACACCATTAGCTCGTTATGTTTCGTTTGCGACGGCTGGATACAAACCCGAAGAGATGGGCCTCGGGCCGGTTTTCGCGATTCCGAAGGCACTCAAGATGGCTGGACTGAAGCTGTCGGACATCGACGTTATTGAGTTGAATGAAGCATTTGCGGCGCAGTCACTGGCTGTTATCAAGGAAGCTGGGCTAGACCCGGAGAGGGTCAACCCGAACGGCGGGGCCATCGCTTTGGGGCACCCGCTGGGATGCACAGGGGCCAAGCTGACGGCGACGGTGATCCGCGAAATGAAGCGGCGGAAAGCGAAATACGGGATGGTGACGATGTGCGTCGGCGGCGGTATGGGAGCGACCGGGATTTTCGAAAACCTCTAAGCACCAGACATGTTTAAAATGTGACGCAAGTTTCAGTTTACAGACTCGTTCTGAGCAAGGGCCCGCTTATAATCTGAGAATACAGGGAGGTTTTATGACTCTCGTCCGCGTGTTGCTTTCGCTCGCGATCTGCTCGAGTTTGGCCGCCTTCGCCCAGAACTCCAAGGACAGCAAGAATCTCTCCATCTGGGACAGCGCTCGACAAGCGCAAACTTCGAAATCGACCGACGATCCCATGGGCCGAATGCACCTTAACGAATTTCGAACGGAACGTAACTATTCGCCGTTCAAGGCAGAGGCGAAGAACGATCCGATAGCATTGCATTTTGACGACACGCCCGGCAACGATGACGGTGCTTGCTTCACCATGCGGACCTATGTGGTGGCCCGCGATAGCAAGCATTCGGATGCTACACATTTGGTTGGTTATTCCACCTGCCAAAAAGCGAGTCGTTACCGACTGAGAACCACGCAGATTCAGGAGATTGCACCCAGCCAGAAGCCGTAGTTCTGCGTAACACATCTTTACTCGATCGCTACGCTCATTGACGAATAAGAGCGTATCCTTAAGTTGGATGCGTTCGCCCCGTAATTGAGGGCATCCCCCAGCCCTCGGGTGTGGAGGTGCTTTATGCGGCTCTCCGGACTCCTTCTTTTCCTGGTCCTTCTCTTTTCCCCACTTGGTATAGCCCAGCATTCTTCTGGAGGTAGTTCAGGCGGGAGTTCTGCTGGATCTTCCGGCGGGGGCGGTGGCTCTCATGGAGGTGGAGGTTCCTCCGGCGGATCGAGCGCTTCGAGCGGCTCTTCCAGCCACAGCTCTTCCAGTGGAGGCGGTGGGGGAGGCGGACACAGTTCGGGTGGGCATGTTTCTGGAGGGAATTCTGCAGGCGGTCATTCTACGGGCGGCAATACCGCGAGCGGTCATGCTCCACACGATTCGCATTCGATGGTCTCCCACCATTCCGACATCCGCGATTCGCACTCAAACAACACCCGTTTCTCGCATGAATCAAGTCGAGCCGGTCAGATGCGGACAGCCCAGCCCGAGAAGAGAGGGTTCTTCTCGTTTCTGCGGCATCCTTTTCGGCTTCGACCACCGGAACCCAAGCCGATCAGCGATCTGCGGCGGCCCGTGTGCCTGAGAGGGCCTTGCCAGGTATGCCCGAACGGGCAAATCGGGGCCAAAGGTGGCTGCGGGGGAGTGGCCACAATTCGCTACCGAGATCACGTGTGCTCAACCGGCATGTTCTGGAATGGCGCCGGCTGCTTCGGGCAGAGCCATTTTCTCGACTACTGCTCCGCAGAGCGGCAGGCCATGGATCGACAGGCGGAACGGCTGAATGGAGCGCAATCGCTAGAACTGAGCGCATGCGCGAACACGAACTCGAGTGCCTGTGTCGAGGCCACCGGTAATCGGCAGAAAGAGGAGAGCTTGTACCGTCAGTTGAAGGAGCGCTACCAGCAGTGCATGCGGCGTTCTCCGAACACGTTTTCTCTTAGCGGTCGGATGTTGTCGAGCTATCGGCGCGGGTTAAACTTCGATCCGCAGCTGCTTGATTCCATGGAATTAGGTACCTGGCAAAATTACTGAATATAGCGATAGGTACTTGAGACGGAACGCGGCCGCTCCGGCGCTGACTATCATTCCAACTTTCTCCGCATTAGAATTGCACTGTACTCCGCCGCCCAGTCGGCAGTGCGGCGGACTTTTCATCGAGGGACTCTTTTATGGCTACGACAACTGCAGTTCCCAAGACAAAAGTTTCGGGTGGAGGCTTTCTTCTCGAGTCAAGACAACCCGAGGATGTCTTCACTCCGGAGGATTTCAGCGAACAACACCAGCTCATCGGACAAACGGCGGAGGAATTCGCCGTCAACGAAATCGTCCCTAACATCGAGAAGATCGAGCACAAAGATTTTTCAGTTACTCGCGATTTGCTTAAGAAGGCCGGCGAACTCGGGCTCAGTTCAGTCGAAATTCCCGAGGCCTATGGCGGCCTGGAAATGGACAAGGTCACTGCGGCGGTCATTGCCGACCACATTGCGAAGTACGCGGGCTTCGCGACCACATGGGGCGGGCACACAGGAATCGGCACACTGCCCATCGTGTATTTCGGCACGGAAGAACAGAAGAAGAAATATTTGCCACGCTTGGCGTCAGGAGAGATTGTCGGCGCGTATGCCTTGTCGGAATCGACGTCCGGCTCGGACGCGATGAATTGCCGGACTAAGGCTGCGCTCTCGAAAGACGGGAAACATTACATTCTGAATGGCGAGAAGATGTGGATCACAAATGCCGGGTTTGCCGATCTGTTCACCGTATTCGCGAAGGTGGACGGCGAGAAGTTCTCGGCGTTTCTTGTTGAGCGAGACTTTCCCGGATTCTCCATCGGCGCGGAAGAGCACAAGATGGGAATTCGCGGATCGTCTACCTGCCCGATCATTCTGAATGATTGCAAAGTGCCCGTGGAGAACCTGCTCGGCGATGTTGGCAAAGGTCATCTGATCGCTTTCAACATCCTGAATATCGGGCGCTTCAAGCTGGGCGCGATGTGCGTGGGCGGCGGCAGAGTGTCGCTGGAGAACGGGATCGCGTACGCCAAGCAGCGCAAGGCGTTCAACAAAGTGATCGCCGATTTCGGACTCGTCCGCGAGAAGATCGCGAATATGGCCACCTTGCTGTTTGTCGGCGAGTCGCTCGTGTACCGCACCGTCGGCATGATGGATGTGGCGCTCAGCGAGGTCGACAAATCAGCTTCGGATGCCGCAAAACAAACGCTCAAAGCAATCGAGGAGTATGCGGTCGAGTGCTCCATTATTAAGGTGTGGGGCTCGGAGATGATCGATTACATCGTCGACGAAGTCCTGCAGATCTACGCAGGATACGGATTCGTGGAGGAGTATCCGGCAGAACGTGCCTATCGCGATGCCCGCATCAACCGCATCTTCGAAGGCACGAATGAAATCAACCGGCTGATCATCACCGGCTTCCTGCTGAAGCGGGCCATGACCGGCCAATTGCCGTTGATGCCGGCGATCAAGAAACTGATGGATGAAGTGCTTTCGGGTCCGACGATTGCGGAGGATCTGGAGGGGCCGCTGGCAGAAGAACAGAAACTGGTTGCGCAGGCCAAGAAACTCGGGCTTTTCGCGGCCGGATCGGCGACACAGAAGTATATGCAGGCGATCCAGGATCAGCAGGAGATCATGGGCGCCATCGCTGATATGACGATCGAAACGTATGCGATGGAATCGGCGGTGCTGCGCGCGCAGAAGATCGTGGCCAGCAAAGGCGAATCCGGAGCGGCGTTACCAATTGCCATGACGCGTGTCTATCTGTCGCAGGCGATGGAGAAAGTCGAGTCAGCAGCGCGGAAAGTGATCGCGGCGGTTGCTGACGGCGATATGCTGCGGACACAACTGGCGATCCTGAGACGGCTCGCGAAGTACGAGCCGTTCAATACGGTCGTGCTGAGGCAGGAAATCGCGGCAAAGATGATCGAGCGTGGGAAGTTTACGCTCGCCTAAACCACTTACCCCAGAGGGCACAGGGGACCACCGAGTCCGCTGTGCCCTTCTTTTTCTTCGATTCAGGTAAGATTCCCGCACATGGCCGGCAAGTCGCCCGACAGCCATTTGGAGTCGACTTCATGAATACGTCTTTGCCTGGTATTTGTGTGTTTGCGCTCGCGGCATCGATGGCCGCTCAATCTGTACCGGCTGACCAGAGGGATTCCGCGACTTTCGATCCGGATGGAACCGCGCACATCACGCGCGTGGTACCGATGCCGGCGACGATCTCGCCTGAAGCGCAGAAATGGCTTAGTTCACTGACGCACTCGACGCCCGGCCCGGAAACGCTGGCGGAGAGGCGGGCGCGGACCGACGAATGGCGTGCGAAAGATTCGGCTGAAGCGCGAAAGCTGTATCCGGTGAACGTGGAGGAAGCAACGACCGGCGGAGTTCGCACCGACATCATCACACCGCTCGCGATGCCGGCTGAGAACAAAGGGAAAGTGCTGATCAACCTGCACGGTGGGGGATTCAATTCGGATTCTGGATCGCTGATCGAAGGGGTTCCGATCGCGAATCTGGCGAAGATTAAAGTTGTGTCGGTTTACTACCGGCTGGCGCCTGAGAACCCGTTTCCGGCGGCTGTGGAGGATGTAGTTGCTGTGTACAAGGAACTGCTCAAGTCGTACAAGCCGCAAAGCATCGGAATATTCGGGACATCCGCGGGGGCGATTCTTACTGCGGAAGTGACCGTAAAGCTGAAGCAACTGGGACTTCCGTTGCCGGGAGCGCTGGGAATCTTTTCCGCTCTGGCTGACTTCAGCCGTACAAGTGACTCGCGCCAGCTTTTTACGCTGAATGGATTTCCCGGGCATCTGGAGCCAACCGATCCGAACCGCCTGCATGACGCTGAGTATCTGGGTAAGACCGATCCGCGAAATCCCGTATTGTCGCCGTTGTTTGCCGACCTGAGCGGCATGCCTCCGAGCCTGCTGGTGACCAGCACACGGGACCTCCTGCTCAGCGACACGACGACCTTTCATCGGGCGTTGCTGCGGGCGGGGAACGAGTCGCAGTTGGCGGTGTTCGAGGCTTTGCCACATGCGTTCTGGTATCACTTCGAGTTGCCGGAGACACGAGAGGCGCTGGAGTTGATGGCGAAGTACCTTGGGGACAGAGTTAAGCCTTAAGAACGCGTCCGGAAGATGGCCTTGTGTTCTTCGCGCCTGTGCGTTTGAACCTGAGCCAAGTGAAAAAGGTGCCGAGGGTAACCCAGACCATCAAAACTGCGTAAGAGAGCAGTTCGACCCAGTACGGTGGAACTCCGTTCGCGCAGTAATGGACTCCAAGGTTGAAACCAGCGAGAAGCCCGAACGGCAGCACGATTAGGCTTAGTACACGCACCCCCATCAAATACCAACGTACTAAGGTTGGGGGATCGTCGGAACGAACATTTGTCTGCGCGGCGTCCAACTGCCACCCGGCGCAGTACCAGAAAACTGCGGCTCCCAGAATCAACCCGAGTTGAGTCAGCCAATCAACCCCAAACAGCAGGCCAGCAAGAATGAAAGGGCATCCAGCGAGAATGCCCGGTGTAACCAGGAAGCCTTCGACGAAAAATGAAGGAGGCGGCGGGGGGCGCCGATCGTCAAGTTCATTGCGGCATTCTGATAGGCCATTTGGTAGCGCAGAAGGAGCGCGAGAACGGTGCATACGGCTGTCACGCCAAACGGGAGCAAATACTTCAGCGGAATAGGACTTCTCCGTTTCACGATACCTCTATGGTGAGTAGACACTGGGACCGTGCCAAGGTTCCCAAGGTATTGTTACGAACGGAACCTCTCTCACGATCTATTCCTGCGGGATCAGCATATAGCTGACGAACGCCAACCGCTTGCTGTCCGGGGACCACGACGGCACGTTGATCGTTCCCTGCCCGCCGAAGAGTTTCGCCAGCACCGTGATTTTTTTGTCCGCGAGCGACATGAGGCGGAGCATCACGTCTTTATTTTCGGGATGTCCCGTGACATCGGCGCTGTAGGTGAGGAAGACCATCCATTGACCGTCCGGGGAGATATGCGGGAACCAGTTGTTTAGATCGTCGGAGAAGACTTGCTCCTGGCTGCTGCCATCGGGCTTCATGCGCCAGATCTGCATGTGTCCGGTGCGCACGG
>Ga0335079_10000196_pt1 | contig 70790 bp, 55 predicted proteins | sample Lox_Sample_33_FD_206719 | JGI IMG/M metagenome (GOLD analysis project Ga0335079, IMG submission 206719) | Soil microbial communities from Loxahatchee National Wildlife Refuge, Florida, United States - Lox_Sample_3.3 | ecosystem: Environmental > Terrestrial > Soil > Wetlands | place: USA...
GCGAGAACACCGGCACATACAACGCCGGAAAGCCAAAGACCGAATACGAGAACTAAGCCCTTGTTCGTCTTACGCTTCAAAACTTCCCGCCCTTTTAATCGTCTCTGGCTGTAGCATCCGATTCCCCTGCAACATATTCGATAAGGCAAAATTACTGTTCAAGGATTATCCGCTCAATGTTGCGACCGAATACGTTTTTCTGATATCGGTCCCTTGCTTCAGCCCTGTTGCCGTACGCAATATCTTTTAAACTGCGAATATCCAAAATGGCTTTCTCGAGTATTTCCGTCAAATCAGTACCGCGCACTTCGTGATTATCACCCACGGCAAATCCATTTTTACCATCGCAGAATATATCTTTAATACCGCCGTTGTTTGTTGTAATAACACAGCAACCTGCCGCATAGGCCTCAAGTATTGAAATAGGCTGGCCTTCGTACCGATACATCGTCGGCAGACAAAAGATATGAGCCTCCCACAACAAATTTCTTTTGACTTCGCCTGCAACTGTGCCATGATAATAGATGTTTCGTTCGTTCTTCATCTTTTTAATAAGTTCTGTTTTGTCATGAAGAGAATATATTGCTCCTGCAAAATGCAGCTCTGCCTTATTTCTGATGTTCCGTCGAAGCGACAGAAACGAGCTTAACAGTATTTCGTAGCCTTTTTCTCTTATTAAATTACTCAGAAACAAGATCTTGATCTTTGCTGAAGATCCATATTTGACCTTGATGTTCTCTTCAGGGATCAAGAGGGCCGGCTCGTAATAATTTTTCACGATCTTTATTCTATCTCGCGGGACATATCCGTCAAAGATACCTTCAAACGTTGCACCAAGAACAATTGCGGCCTGCACGTCGCTGAATAGGCCTTTGTTTAAATAACGTATCCATTTCGGCGCCGATAACAGGCAGGTGTCATAATTTGCTCCATGAAGATGCACGACGCATTTTTTTCTGCGAGTTCTCCCCAAGACGGTTAATATAAACAGATCGCGCAGATTACCCCACCGCGTTGAAGATATTACGAAATATACATGATCGAGTTTCTTTATCAGACGTAATTTCATTACTGTTAGGCCGACCATCAGTATGCGCAGCGATTGCACGAAAGAGAACTTGCCGCTTATCAGATTTCCCCGTTGATAACCGATCACCGTTACATCATGATGTCCCTTGAGAGATTCAATAACAGTTTCTGAGGCCGCTGCTGCCCCGGTGATCGGCGGCGACAGGGGAACTAGACAGAGAATTTTATTTCGTATGATCACAAATTGCCTCTCGGATCCCTATCGGTTCCGCGTCTGGATAAAATTGATAAAATTCCAATGCCCGTTGACTTTGGCGATAAAATCCTCCATGGAGTCAACGCCGTCTATCCTTATTCTGTGCAGGGCAAACATGCTCGTACTGTCATTGTCTGTCCCCCAGATTGTGGAGCAGGTTAGATCGAAGCCGTGCTTTTTTAATAAATTTATTATCGAGTCGTTAAAGGTCCCTGATTGACCGAGGGGATAGGCGAAGTGTGTTACCGGTTCCCCCAGTTTTTCCTCCAATACCTGCTTTGATTGAATGATTTCAGCAGCCGCCTTATCCAGGGGCAGCTCCGTAAGAATCGGGTGGCTATGGGTATGCGCGCCGAAATATATGCCATGCTCCCTCATTTCTTTTATATGCGACCACTCCAGATGGTCCAGGCCCCGATAGCTTTTACATTCCTTGGTAATATCGATCTCCCCATTTATAAACCCGGTGGTAAGAAAGATCGTAGCGGGCAGCCCCAGGTTTTTCAATACGGGGAAAGCATACTCGTAATTATCTTTGTAACCGTCGTCGAAGGTTACCACGGCAATATTGCCGGGCGAATCTTTTGCCGTGGTCCTCATTGTATAAAAATCCGAGAGTGAGATCACACTAAAATGAGTTTTCAGGTATCCCATCTGTCTCATAAAATCATCAGGCCGCGTCGATGTTTCATGGGATGGATGGATAGAGTGATAATTGAGTATAACCGACAAGCTTCCTGCGCGCTCATGGCTCAGCAAACCGTATGTTCCGGCAATGAATCTTTTGATCTTTTGCTTTGTCTGGATGGTCAGAAGCATATTTCACCGGCAATCAGTCGCTGTTGTACCTCAGATTTTATTTGATACAATGAATTTTTGGGTAACGGCCCACCATATTGCGTCGTCTTTCCAATCTTCTGCTTTCCATGCTATCATGTCCCAACCGCCCCACATGACAATCCCATCCGCGTATTTGTAACATGTCTCAAGTTCCAGCCGCCAAAGGTCGCCGTTAATATAGCTGCCTTTCAATATGGTGCTGTCATGGTATTGAGGCCAGAGAAAAGGATACACTGGTTTGCCGTATATTTTTGCCTGCTTGATGTTTTCAATTGCATATTTTTCCCATTGTTCCGGAAACGGGTAAAAAGTGTATAAAGAAGGAAATAGGATATCTACTTCCTGAATGAGAGCAATGTATTGTTCATTTTTATTGACCCAGTCTTTGTATTGTTGCGAGCTCTTCTCTGCGAGGGATGCCCAATATTCTCTCAACGGGATACCGTAAAATCCTATCTGGGACTGCGGGGCATTTTTTTTTATCAGGACCGCCACCTCTTTTAATTTGTCCGCGCCTAGGTGCTCTATATCGATGCATACGATAGATGCCCGGGGTATCTTTTTCGCCGTTTCGACGATTTTCTTCCTATTTAACTCTTTTTTGTCTTCACCTTTGTCCCAAAAGGCATCGTCGTATAAAATAAGTATAGGCTTGATCCCGTATCTACTCATATCAGGCTTATGCTTATACACCACCCCGTCAAATATCTCGAAACCGTACGCGCAATGGCCCGCTAACTGCATAATTGCTGCAATGAGAACGACCTGCATCTTTATAGAACTGAACCTCATTTCATCACCTGCGGCGTCATGCTCTTAAGAATTTGATACACGGGACGTACCGCTTGTTTGATATAACGAGGAATTTTGGAGGGATACGCTTCTTCTATTCTATATGCCCGAGCAAAGTTTTTTATGGTCAATCTATATTCCCCATCTATTTTCCTGTATGATCTGAATACGTTTACAAAACCTCTTTTCTTTTCTACGGGCAGATGCCAAAAGACCAATTCGGATTCACTTCCATCAATTGTTGAATAAATACTTCTATCAGTCCATATTCGTTTAATGAATCGATTAGCCGTATGCGTTTGATATCCGAGTAGATGGTATACATAGCTCAACAGATGGGCTTCTTCGTTAAATTTTTTTTGTTTCTTTTTGTGCCTTTCTAAAGAAACTAGATAGTTTCTACGCCCTGCATCAGCTATTCTTGATAGTTCGCTGCCCAAGCAACAAATAAATTCTCCGCCGGAATACGTGAATTCTTTTGCTGGAAAACCGACATCCATATGTTTGGCTACTTCTATGAGTTCCAAACGGGTCAATCCGTTTATATTGTGTTTATCATCGTAATCAATAGAATACAGCAGGGCCTTATGCTTATCCAGTGCCCTCAATAGATCATCGTCTATGGATTTATTGAATATAATATCGCTATCCAGGATAAAGATTTTATCATCATCTCTGACGACTTCCTTCAGCCTGTCCAGCACATCCAACACCATGAACTGAGTGTTCCATTCTCCATAATAATCAGATGGCGATTTTGTTATGGTTGTAAATTCAATGAATTCAATCTTGTATTGTTGAACCAGTCTATTTATTTCTACGCCGTCTATTTCATTCGGAGGCCTCTTATTTATGAACAAAATATGACGTGCCCCGGGATTCAATCGAGCGCTGCTCTCAAAGAGCAAAAAAACACATCTCCAGTATATGTTCTGAACTCTTTGCGTCCCGGAAGCCGAACCCACCTGGGAGTGACAAATACTCTCGCCTTCGGGTGATGAATACATCCAAGTGACAATTACATTCATGTGCTTCTCCAATTATGGATAACGATGAAGCGCACCAGCGGCAAGGGAACGCCTTGCAATAGCATACGCTGCGCTTACGCGTCAGCGGGAATTACGGATGAAACAAATTTCTTCATTCGCAGCGGAGGCAGAACACTGTCTGTGGTAACACTGCCCAACCGACCTTATAACTGATTCTTTATCAGTAGACTTAACGGCGGCATATCGTCCGTCAATTTTTTCTCAAGCAGTCTCTTCTGCCACACTAAATAGAAACTAGCCACTGCCATGCTGACCATGACCGCATACGCCATGTTGACGATGTTCAGTCTGTTGATCATAATTAAACTCATCACAAACATCACATTTGCAAAGGACTGCACGACATAACTGATAAATATCTGATGGGTTTTCCCCATTCCGAGAAGGATATAAAATGCAGGTACGGCCAGCAGATTCATGAAAACCCCGATGAGCATGGCGCGAAATACGACGGGCAGTATTCCCACATATTTATTCTGCAACCACGTCGACAATATCGGCGCTGCAAACACCATCAATATGATCCAGAGAGGTGCCGCAATGATCAATATTGTTTTGAGGGATAGTTTATTGAGTTGCTGAATTCTCTTGATCGCATCGGGGGATATTACGGCGCTTACACGGCTCACTTCGGGAGAAATGGCCTTGATGCCGGACTCTACTAAACTTCTGATATACATACAGCTGTTATACGTTATTTCATAAATGGGAACCGACGAGACTCCAATAAATCGGGAAATCATTATCTTATTGAATGGACTGACCAATATGTTTATGAGAGAGCTGCCGAACATGCCGCTGCCGATTTTCAGCAGTTTAGTCACATATTGTAAATTATAGTTCTTTGTTTGATAAAAAGAATAATCGCCCAATTGGTGTATCAGATATACATTGACACCGTGAATAATCGCATATGACAGCGCGCTCGCTATTAACATACTCCTTATATCCAACCCGAGGTACAACAGCATTAAGGACAATACTGATATCAGAATACGGCCGCCTGCATCACTGTAGGTGGCGAGGTCCATGCGCCCCAGGCCTGACAGCGTTGCGGATGATACTTGGACAATAAAAACATATATGGTAAGCAGGCCCATATAGGGCAGCAATGATAAAGCAATCCTCGCGTTCTCATCTGTCAGTTTGAATAGATTAATAATCTGAATCCTGAAGAGGATGAGCATAATGAAAGCCATGCAGCCGCTGATAATCAGAATCGCTGTTGCCGATGATAACGTGCTTTGAATGCCGTGCGTATTTCGGCGACCATATTCTTCGGCAACTAATTTTACGACAGCCGGCGCCAATCCCAGATTGCTCAATTGCGCAATATTCATTATCGTCGATAATATGAGCCAGACGCCGTATTTTTCATATCCGAGAAAGTGCAAATAGAGTGGATAACTAATGGCTGTCACCGCCACAGCAGCTATGTTTGTCACCATGCCGGTAACGATATTTATACGCAATTGCGATGACAATATTTTATCGGCTAGTGATTTGAGTGACATAATTATTGGTCTGATATGATTTGATTTCTGTTAAGTACTTTCTTACTAAACTTACCGAATATGTTTCTGATTCCTTCTCAACGGGCGATATCATAACGGCTTTCGGTCTTGTTCCCAAAGCCAGCACAATTACCTATGATCTATTCATGGTAGCTGAGAATTTTGAAGCCTCCGTTCCTGCATAAGAGGTCCCTTTCCGCTTGTCTGATGTCCTCTCTCACCATCTCTGAGACGAGTTCGGCAAAGCCGACCCTGGGTTTCCATCCCAGCTTTTCCTTTGCTCTTGAAGGGTCGCCCAGCAGGGTCTCCACTTCCGTCGGCCGAAAGTATCGCGGATCGACCTCTATCAGGACTTCTCCTGTGTTATCGTCGTACCCTTTTTCGCCGGTACCCTTCCCTTGCCAGCTGACCCGGGTCCCGATCTCATGAAAGGCCGCTTCGACGAACTCCCTGACCGAATGCTGTTCTCCCGTGGCTATCACATAATCGTCAGGGCTGTCCTGCTGAAGCATGAGCCACTGCGCTTCCACATAATCCTTGGCATGGCCCCAGTCACGGCGGGAATCCAGGCTCCCCAGGAAGACCTTATCCTGAAGTCCGAGCTTTTTTCTCGCCACAGCCCTGGTGATCTTTCTTGTCACGAACGTCTCGCCGCGCAGGGGGGACTCATGGTTGAAAAGAATGCCGTTACAGGCAAAGAAATCATAGGCCTCGCGGTAATTTATCGTTATCCAGTATGCGTAGAGTTTTGCAGCAGCATACGGGCTCCTGGGATAAAAGGGCGTCGTTTCCTTTTGTGGGACCTCCTGTACCTTTCCGAACAGCTCCGACGTCGATGCCTGATAAAATCGCGTTCTTTTCTCCAGGCGTAATATCCTGATCGCTTCAAGAATCCTCAAAGTCCCCAGGGCATCCGAGTTCGCCGTGTACTCCGGTGTTTCAAAAGAAACTTTTACATGGCTTTGCGCCGCGAGGTTGTAAATCTCATCGGGCTGCACTTCCTGGATGATCCGGATGAGATTGGTTGAATCAGTAAGATCGCCGTAATGCAGAACGAAATTCAATTTTCTCTCATGGGGATCCTGGTATAAATGGTCGATCCTGTCGGTATTCAGGAGTGACGCTCTTCGTTTAATTCCATGTACGACATAGCCCTTCTCAAGCAGGAATTCCGCTAGATATGCTCCGTCCTGGCCTGTGATGCCGGTAATGAGCGCTTTTTTCATTCGATAACTCTCCTTACTTTCATGCAACTTTTTTTTCATGCGCACGGAGAAGCTCCAACGGGACGATCATGTTGACTGAACTCTCCCTATTCCATACAAGGCGGCAGCTCAGGGGGTTCGCGTCTAAGCGCGGTATGTTATCCGACCATTGCCATGCACGATGTTCCGCGTATCCACGACCGGAATGTTAAGGGACGCGAAATCGATGTTCCTGTACTCATCATGGGCTGTAGCCACCAGCAACAGGTCATACGCATCGGTTATTGGCGACGAACGTTTCCCGGCATATCGCGCATATTCACGGGTTTTGCGTATCTCCGGTATGTAGGGGTCGTTGAAATCGACAATGGCACCCACCTCTTCCAGTTTTTCCATAAGTCGATACGCCGGTGATTCCCGGTCATCGTCCACATTGGCCTTGTAAGCCAAACCGAGTATAAGGATGCGGGCCCCCCTCACCGGCTTGCTCGCCTGGTTCAGGGCCATCATCACCTTGCTGACGACGTAGTCGGGCATTCCCGTATTGATTTCGCCTGCCAATTCGATAAAGCGGGTGTGGAACCCGAATTCACGCGCCTTCCAGGTCAGGTAGAAAGGGTCGATGGGGATGCAGTGGCCTCCCAATCCCGGTCCGGGATAGAAGGCATGGAAACCGAATGGTTTTGTCTTGGCCGCATCAATGACTTCCCAAACGTTTATTCCCATCCTGTCGAGAAGCATTTTAAGTTCATTGACCAGAGCGATATTGACCGCCCGGTAGATATTCTCGAGAAGCTTGGTGGCTTCGGCTACTTTTGTGGAAGACACCGGTACGGTCGTGACTATCGAATCATAGAGTGCCTTGGCTGCTTCGAGACATGCCGGAGAATATCCGCCAACTACCTTTGGTATGGTGCTCGTAGAGAAATCCTTGTTGTTCGGGTCCTCCCGTTCAGGAGAGAAGGCGAGATAAAAATCAACACCTGCCGACAGCCCGGTATCCTCAAGAATCGCCTTCATGTCCTCATCCGTCGTACCTGGATACGTGGTCGACTCAAGCGCTACAAGCTGGCCTTTACGCAGGTACTTCGCAATGGTCTTTGTCGTATTAAAAACGTAGGACATGTCCGGCTCCCGATTCCGGTTAAGAGGCGTCGGGACGCAGATAATAATGCAGTCCATGTCCGCAAGCTGCGAAAAATCGGTCGTTGCGACCAGCAGGTGCGCAAACGGCCTGATTCGCCCGCTCGCAATATGCTTGATATAGCTTTCCCCCCGGCTGAGCATGGCTGTCTTTTCCGGATCAACATCAAATCCCGTCACGGGGAAGCCCGCCCTGCAGAATTCGATGACCAGAGGAAGCCCCACATAACCGAGGCCGATGATACCGACACGGGCTTCCTTGCGATTAATTTTTTCGACAAGACTCATGATTTATTTTCTCCCGCACAACTTAGCGTGTAAACCTTCGAAGATGATCGGAGCGGCGTCCTGGCCACCGATATATCCGGCGATGCCGCACATGGATCAGGCATCTTTCCCCTGCCTGGATTCCATTTTCCGCTCCTATTCGTTCAGATGATGGATCGCAGGACGCCCGGCCAGGAGCCTCCGTTCAAAGCCCGTCTCCCATTCCCATGCCGTCCGTATGATGAACTCCAGATCATCATGCCGCGGCGTCCATCCGGTCCGTTCCTTCAAGCGCATGCTGTCCGCGATGAGGGCGGGCGGATCGCCGGCTCGTCGACCGGTTTGCTCAACAGGGAGATCCACTCCGGTGACCTTTCTAACCATGGACAGGACCTCCCTGACGGAGAACCCGCGTCCATACCCGCAGTTCATGACATCGGACCTCCCGGTCTCCATCAGGTACTCGAGGGCCATGACATGGGCGCTGGCGATATCGTCGATATGGATATAATCCCGGATACAGGTCCCGTCGGGGGTCGGATAATCGGTGCCATAGATGGAAAGCTTTGCTGCTTCGCCCTTTGCGCACTTCAGCGCCCGGGTGATCAGATGGGTCGGTTTGGCATAGGCCTGTCCGAGCCGGCCGGCCGGATCAGCACCGGCGACATTGAAATACCGCAGTGCAATGTAATGAAAATCCTCGGCAGCGGCGAGGTCGTGCAGAATGCGCTCAGTAATCTCCTTGGTCGCGCCGTAGGGGTTGATCGGCTTCAGCTCGGCGGTCTCGTCGACCGGCACAGAGGACGGGATCCCGTACACGGCGGCGCTCGAGGAATAGAGCAGGTTCTCCACGGCGGCAAACTGCATGGCCTCCACCAGGTTCTGGGTGTTGACGACATTGTTCCGGTAGTATTTCATCGGCCGCCGGACGGACTCCTCCACCTCGATGGACGCGGCAAAATGGATGACCGCGTCCGCCCTGAACGCCTGCATGGTGTGCTGCAGCAGCAGTGTGTCCGCAAGGTCGCCTTTGACAAGGTTCCCGTACAGGACCGCCCTCTCATGCCCGGTGGACAGATTGTCGAACACAAGCAATTCATGGCCCTGCTCTCCCAGCATCTTGACCACATGACTGCCGATATAGCCCGCGCCGCCTGTTATAAATATCTTCATCTGGCTCTCCCTGACAGCTGATCTAGCTTTGCATGTTCCTGCGGTCTGCGGGTGATCCTGTAAACGGCAGTTGGTACCGCATAAGCACATGGTAGAATACCTTGACTTCGGATAACCTTGAATCTAGAGACAAGTTCTTAAGAAGCCAAAAAAACTGACATCGAGTCAATTTGTTATCCGCAGATTACTCAGATTTCACAGATGAAACCAGAGTTGTTTATTTATTCATTTTTTAATCTGCGTACATCTGCGAAATCTGTGGACTAACACTTTAATCAGATTCTAGTTCTGTTGTTTCGGTCTGCGAACAGGACCGGCATGTGAGCAAACGGAGAAGCTTTTGGCAATGCTCCGCCTTCTCGGTCACAGGGCTTCAAAAAAGACCGGGAAGTTGACGGAATGATGCACTTGTTGCCTTAACCGACGATGAATGCCTGCTCGGATCGCCCGACCTGCTCTTACGCGGCCTCGACATCCTCCGCGCACATCTTGACGGCCACGCTTCTCCCGAGCAGTTCCACGTTCACGAGAAATATATGCTGACCGTGATTCTTCTGCTTTAGCATTCCCTGGGCGCCCCGGAACACACCTTTTGTTACGCGCACCGGCGTCCCTTCCTGCAGATGAGGATAGATGTCAACCCGTTCCCCGCTTACGAGAAGCATCTTCAGGGATTCGATCTCTTCAGAGGCCACCGGCGTGGGGTGGCCGGGGACCAGCGAGATAAAGGTCACCGTACCCCGCGTTTTGATCACGTTCACGAATTCCTCGGGTTCCGGGGCGATGGAGACAAAAAGATAGCCGGGGAACAGGGGGACTACCACCTGTTTCTTCCGGTCTTTCCATTGATTCAGTTTTGTTGCGGAGGGGAGAAACAAGTCTATCCCCTTCTTCCGGAGCTCGTCGGCAACAACGAATTCATGCCTCGATTTCACGTATACTGCGTACCAGTTCGTCTGTGTCATGTCCACATACCTTGCCGCAGCTGTTCAGGTCAACTGCCCGGCGCACAGCGCAACCCCCGGCGTCTTTCAGGGGTTCTTTGCGGTGCTCACCTCGTCGCGAAGCAGGATCTCCACTGATGCCTTCTCGCGCAGGCTCTTTGCATATCGGTCTGCATCCTGCCGCGCTTTTTCCTGGGCCAGGTGCTGACGGATTTGTTCCTTGACAACATCATAGGACAGGATGGTTTCCGCCTTCCGGTCGAACACCTTGAACACATGGAACCCGTAGCTGGTCTCCACGATATCGCTCGTTTCCCCGGCTTTCATCTTGAAGACGGCCTTCTCGAGTTCTGCATCCAACTGGCCCCTCCTGATATATCCCAGGTCGCCGCCTTGCGTCCTGGTCGGACCGTCCGACTGCTCCCGCGCCAGGGCCGCGAAGTCGCGTCCTTTTTTCAGGTCCTTCAGCACCTGTTCGGCCTTCTGCCGGGCTTCCTGTTTTTTGGGATCGTCCCATTTCGGATCGACCTGGATCAGGATGTGGCTGACCCGTACCTGCAGCGGCTGTTTGAACAGGTCCAAGTGGCTTTCATAATAGCCGAGCGTCTCGGCGTCGGTCACAGTGACCTTCGAGCCGAATTGCCGCTCCACATACTGCTGCAATGAGCTGTTCCGCTCCAGTTGCGACTGCAGCTCTTCTTCGGACAGGTTCCTCCTGCCGAGCTCATTCTTATACTCGGCCTCGTTCAGGAACTGCTTCTTGAGCGCGGCGAGCTCCCCGGCAACCGCTTTTTCATCAGGCCTGATGCCGGCCCTACGGCTGTCCTGATAGAGCGCCTCGCGCCTGATCATACTTTCCAGCACCTCCGCCCGGATGGAGGCGACCTGGCTGCCGGTGAGCGGTCTCCCCATGCCCAGAAGGGTCTTTTGGATCTGGAAGACTTCCCCGTCGAATTCACCCCGCCTGATGGGAACGCCGTTCACCGTCGCAACGCGGTCACCGGCCGGTTCAGGCTTTTTTGATTCGCTCCAGGCCGGCGAGGCCACGGCGATGCACGCGGCGAACAGCGCTGCTGTCTGAAAACTGGAAACCCTGGTCATGCTCAGCTGCCTCCCTTATTTTTATTGATCTTCTTCTGCTCGATCTCTTCCTGGTACTGGCTCGTGAGCTGCTCCAGTTCCACCTTCTTTACCTGCGTCAGCGGTTCCTTCTCGAGAAGCGCAGCTCCTATGCCCTTGTCCTTGTATCTTTTAACGAGTTCCCCGGCTATCGTGGCCAGGTCGGCATTGTTTGAGATGCAGGTGCCCAGCTCCCGGGTCGTCTTCTTCAGGTCCGCCTGAAGGGTCTGCTTCTCGCCTGAGGTCTTTTTCAGCTCATGGTCCAGTTCCTTGTTGTTCCGCTGTGCCTCCTGGAGCTCCTGTTTCGTCCTGGCTGTTGTTTCATCGGCAGCCTTCACGTGCGCGTCCAGTTTCTGCAATTGCCCGGTCAGCGCTCCCACCTGGCCGTTCAGGACCGCCGCTTTCTTTTTCTCGCCCTGGAGTGCAGTCTGCAGCCTGTTCACGTCGTCCCGGCATTTCTGTTCGAGCGAGTTCGCAGCCTCGGCCTTTTCTTCCGTCAACTTCTTCTGGATAAAGGCTATCTTCTTGTCCTTCTCTTTGATCTTGTCCTGGCAGATCTTTTGTTCCTTACTGACCTGCATCTGTCCCACACCCAGCCCTATGAGCAGGCCGGCCGCCAGCACAACGGCGGGAAGCTTCAACTTTTGAATCGGCGGTATTTTCATATGCTCTCCAAGGCTGACACGTTTCAGAATCGTGCGTTGACATCCACCTGCAGCACGTCAATTGACAGCTTTCCAGGACTGTCCGATGGTTCGTTGATTTCATCCGCCGTTAGCCACCGAGCCGTAAGCCAGTAATTCTTCGCCAGACCCACATCGGCACCAAGGATCCATCCCTTGGCATTGGTACCTCCCAGGTGAAAATCGGAATCCGTGAATCCGTCCAGCACGGCGTCATTCCCAAGGCGCTTCGCATAGACATACACCTTCCACTGTTTCCGATCCTGGATGGTAGGATAGCCGACGGAGACCCCTATCTGATACCCCACGATGTCTTTGACCGTGTTGGGGACTTGTGTCAGTTGCAGGACATCGTTTCTGACAAAACCGATGTTCCTCACATAGTCACCGAGGAACACGATATGAACGGGATCCCAGAATCCGAGATCAAGAGTCCCTGTAAGGTCAATCTCCTTGAACTTCGAAGCAAGGCCCACCTTGGAACTGTTGGAAGGGTCGATGGCAAACAAGGTGTTCATGAATCCCGGCCGCTGCGCTAAAGGATAAACCGACCAGTCGGTGGCGCCGGGATGAGTGGGATCCTCGTTGGGTACGCCGGTAATATTGTTGAAGTCATAGTAGGCGGCGCCGATCTTGGTAGAGATGCCTTTCTGGTCTCTGCTTTCCATTCCAACCTGTCCTGCATAGAGCCACTTGCTGTGTTCTGAAAAGTCAGAAGTGCTCATTGGGTCAGACTGTTGCAGGGGGAATGCCCCAACGGTCAGAAAGGGGGTCCATGATTCAGGACGGGGAGCCTTCGCGCTGATGGCCAGACCCTCAAAGTTCAGATCTGCATCCCAGACCAGCTCGGAGGCCGAAAAAAAGGGATTAGGCATGCGGCCCCCGTACAGGGTGAGGGACTTCCCAGGTTGCCACCGAATATAGGCAAGGTCAACCAGGATACTGTCCTTGTTCATATAATCATTCATACTCGTATTTGTCGACACGGGATTCGTTGTGGTCCCCGTGGCAAGGCGAAGGACCGCTTCCACCTGATCATTCACCCTTGCCTCTGCTCCGAAGCGAACCCTGTACTTGTAGAGGTCCTGATCCGCCCAGGTGTTCACAAGTTGCTGGCTTACGACACCTTGCGAGACTTGATAAACTTGCTGAGAGTTATTCTTATCAAAAAGGTCTTTTTCATACCGCAGCCGGATGTCGCCGCCGAAGCGGAGCCTCTGGTCCTTCTCCTTCATGGCCGAGTTCACTTTCCAAATTTCGCGGTACATCTCGTTCATGACTTCGCTTCTGACCTCGTCCTCGACTTTCTGGTGGACCTCTTCGGTCACTCGGGCCGTAATCGCCGCGATCAGTTCTCGGTCATGCACCTCCTGAGCAGCGAGTGCAGACTCGGCGGCGTTGGTCCCTGTCCCTTCGCTGCTTAACGCCGACTGCTCTGGAGCCGCAGCAGCGACTTGATCGACGGGAGTACCTGTCCCTTCTATACTCAGCACCGACTGCGCGGGAGCCCCAACAGCTCCCTGAGCGGCAGGAGTCCCCGTGCCTTCGCTGCTCTTAGCCGCATGCTGACCGGGAGATGCTTCAGTGGGTTGGCTCGCGCTCCCCTGCCTCATCTGATCAGCCGGCTCCTTGGCGGATTGCCTGCTGGTGGCAACGTCGCTCATCGACGGCGTGCTCTCATGCCTGATGATTACCGGCTTGGAAACCGAAGCGCAACCGGCGACAATTGCCATCAGGAGAGCCGCTGTGCCGCAATTGATGTATCTTCCTCTACCTGTCAAGGATACCGATGCCTGCTCGTTTTTCTTGCTCATTGATGTAAGCCTGCCGCCTTTCCTCACGAAGATACCTGGCCGCTCATTCCGGGAACAGCCGGGGAGCCCCCGGCTCCTGCCGGAAGGGCTCCACTTATCTGTGTTCATCTGTGGTTAACTGCTTTTCCCCGGCTCCGCCCCGTAGCATCAACCCTGAGAAACGATCCTGATGTCCATCGTCCGCGGCATGCCCTCGGGCGGCGGCTCGCTGATCCGGAGAGTACGGAGGGAATTCATGACCGCTTCATCCATCCTTGTGTTGCCCGAAGAACCGATGATCCGGTAATCGGTGACCTTGCCGTCGAAGTCCACGCTCACCCTGACCACAGCCTGAAGTTTGCCCTTGGGGATCCCTCCTTCATCATCAAGACGCTTCATGACCTTCTTTCTGAGTTCCGTCGTCACGATCTGGGTATAGCCGGAGAATTTGGTCAGAAGAGAGCCTTTTCCGAATCCCGATCCCCCGGCCAGAATGCTCCTGCCCCCCTTTTTCCCGACCAGGCCGAAGTTGTCGCTTCCCGCTCCGCCCTCGGCATCGACACCGAGGTTGTCTCCGGCAGGCGTGCTGTCATTGTCAGCGCCTTTGGGCTCGTTGCTCTGGACCGGATCGATGATCTCTTCCTGCTTCGGGACCTCCTTGACCGTTTCGGGTTCGGGCGGTTTTTCCTTTATCATCAAAGGCGGCGGCTTGAGCAGGGTGACGGTTGCCGTTGTGTTCTTCCTGCGCGGTTCATCCTGGGACAGGACCGTCTTGACGATATACGCGCCGCCGGCGGCAAGAGCGATCATCACGGCGATAAGGACCCAGGGGATCGTTTTTTTATCTTCCTGGTGCTTATCCTCCTGCATCATTTCACCAGTCTCTGCGTCACCAGGCCGAGTTGGGTGATCTCGAGGCGCTGCAGGATGTCCAGCACCTCGATGACGCTCTTGTAGGAGATCTTCTCATCGCCCCGGATGACCACCGGGAAATTGGGGTCCGCGCCCTTGTACTGCCGGAGCCTGCTCTCCAGCTCGGGCAGCGTCACGGGGAAACTGTCGAGATAGATCGTCCCTTCCCCGGTGATGGTGATCGCCTTCGCCGTGGATTTCACCTTGCTCGCAGACGCGCTCGCCTTGGGAAGGTTGACGCTGATCCCCTGTACGGACGCCGTTACGACGATCATGAACACCAGCAGGAGGTTCCAGGCAAGGTCCAGCATGGGGACCACGTTGATCTCGTCGTATACTTCGTGGTCGTCGTAGGGGTTATGCCTCATGATGCATCCTTCTTTTCCTCCTCCAGCCTGAGGATGAAGTCATCGATAAAAACATTAACGTCCGCATTCATGTTTTTGATCTGACCGGTAATGTAGCTGCTGGCGAACAGTGCGGGGATGGCGACTAGCAGCCCCGCCATGGTGCAGGCAAGCGCCGACGCCACACCCGGAGCGATGGCGGCGAGGTTCGCTTCACCACTCTCGGCAAGACCTGCAAAGGTGTTCATGACGCCCCAGACCGTACCCAACAGACCCAGAAACGGTCCGCCTGCAACGCTCATGTTCATGATGACCATGCCGGCCGACAGCTTTCTGCTTTCATACATGGCTTCTTTTTCCACGGCGGCCTTAAACCCGTTCATGGCCCGTTCGGACAGTCCGCTCCCGTGCTTGAAGGTTTGCCCTTTTCTCTCCAGCCACTGTTTCAGTTCATTACACCCGGTGCGATACACCCGGTAGAGCGTGGAGTGCTGAAAGTCCTGTTCCTTGTCAAGGAGGGACAACGGGTCATCCAGACGGCTGAAGGACTCGGCAAAGGTCTCGTTCCCCTTTTTGGCAAGACGAAACATCGCGATCTTCTGTTGAAAGATGAAGACGGACCCGCACCCCATGAGGAACAGGAACCCTATGATGAGCCAGCCGTCCAGGGTGATGGTCCGGATGATGATCTTCATGAGATGGATGGTAAGCGATTCGCCGCCGCCTCCGCCTGTTTCCTCGTCCAGATAGGCGGTCAGCACGCCATCCGGTCCCTGGCCCTGGAACGCCGCCTTGATCCAGCCGGCGGGCCTCACGATGTTCGACAACTGAATCTCATCGAGGTCGCCGATGAACGCATTGCCGCCTTTCGCTGCTCCACCGATGATGATGTCTGCGGAAGGCGCTGGAATCGATCTGTTCAACTTGCTCGTCGCGGTTTCTTTGCCGTCCACATACAGGGTGATCTGCTTCTCCGGGTCCACGGTCACGGCAAGGTGCTGCCAACGGTTCGGGATCAAGGCCGCCGTTTTAGGCGTCGCCGCATCATATCCTTTGCCGTATCCCAGATTGCAATACGCATTCCCGTTGTCAATGCCGATCACGATCGACTGGACTCCGTCGTCCCAGGAAAACAGTTGGGCGCTCCCCGTGGACTGCTTCGGACGGACCCAGGAGGAGAACGTGAACCCCTTGGTAAAACTGACCGATGCCGATTTGGCGATCGTCATCTGTCCGCCGGTTGCACCGTCAAACTGTGCGCCACTGCCGATAACGGATGGAAGCCCCAGTTTACCGGTAAACCCGGCCGCATGGTTGGCATAGGCCGTCGCGTCCCTCGGGTTGCCGCTCTTTTCCGCGAGATGATAGACCGCAACCTGGTTCACATCATACGAGCCGCCTGCGTCCTGGCCGTCCGGTGCGGAAGCATTGCCGTAGTACATCCAGATCGAATCCTGGTCTGAGCCCCCGCCCAGGCGGGGAACCTTGACCCATATGAGCGCAATCTCCTCCTTGGGATCGAACTTTTCGATGTTATACTTCAGGGGAGACTTGTCATCGCTGCTCACGAACCGGATGTCCGACCCGTCCGCCTTGGCGCTGGAGAAGCTGAAGTTGCCCGTATGGAGACGGATGAGCAACGGTACATCGCTGAGGTTCTCCTTGATGTCGGCGGCCTTTGCCGAGGCATCGAACTGGATCTTCTTGCGCTGCTGCCACTTGCCATCCCACCAGGCATGCGCGCTTGGCGCGGCAAGCAGGCCGAGAAGTACCACCATTCCCGCTGTCATTGCGAACACTTTTGTCAATAAACGTACAGGTATCAATGATTTTCTCCCATCCATATGCACTAAGGTTCCTCTTGTTCTTTGAAGTTCTTTACAGGCCATATCCTGTATGGTTTGACACATTGTTATGAATCGTCCTTGCCGATGGGCTCCGCTTATCCGTGCTTATCTGGGTTAATCGATGCTCCTCGTCTATTGCTCCCTATTATTATTGTCGTTGCTGCTATCGTCTCCGACGAAATCGATCACTTTGACTTCAAGCCACTTCGCAATGATGTCATCAACCATTTGCGCTCCCTGCACCTTTGTCGCACTCAGACCGGATGCATCAGCGGCCATCTGGCTGGTCTGTGCCGTGCTTGCGGAGCCTGCAAGTGTTCCGAGCGAGGTCGCGCCCTGCGATGCCTGGGGCATGCCGACGGAACCTAGGGAAAAATTGATGTTCGCGGCGTTGTTGACCTGAAGAGCTGCCAAAGTAACCCGTCCTCCCGCGATCCCGGCCTCGCCGGCGTCGATGATGCCGCTCGGCGCGAAGAGATGGATGTTCCCGGGCGTTGGCGGATTGTCTCCGTAGGTCGCCGCCCGGATGCCGCTGCCGACCGCTGGCGGAGTGAACACGGTTATGTAATTGCCGGAAGAGGTCTTGATCCTCTTTGGAGGTGAAGCGCTGACCGCGGTCCTCGAGCCCCTGCCCGCATTTATGCTTCCCTGGTCGCTCCAGACGGTGATATCACCGTAGGCGATGGCAGGATCAACCACGTCCTGCCGCGAAAAAAAGGTCATTGTCCGTGATTCCTGAACATTGATGTCCTTTCTCGTGAAGATATTGATCGCGCCGCCGCCGCCGGTCGTGATGCCCGTCGGTTTTGTCACGGAGCCGGGAACGGGCAGCGAGGTCTTTCCAAGGTTCAGGTCCCCATTGGCAATGACAAATATATCGGATTTTCCTATTGATGTTGCGATCTGAGAAGAGGTCATGTTGATGTCGCCGACGCCGGTCGGATCGCCCAGGAACGGGTTGATCGTGTCATCTCTGGTCGTTTTCAGCAGTTGGGCCGCATCAGCCTGTTGACCTTTCGCAAAAAGTTCGGCGTATTTGTCTCCTGCCGTCCGAATGGCAGTGAAGAACGCGTCTATATCCGTTGCCGATTTGTCGAACCCGTATCCCGACAGGATGATAAGGCTGCTGTTGCCCGTGCTGAGCATCGAATTATTTCCGTTGCCGATCGCCTGGATGCCGTCCTGCAGGGTGCCTAGGTCGATCGAGCCGCCGGCCTGGACGGTGAAGACCCCGGGACCTCCCTGGATTAGCCCTTCATGCACTGCTTCATTCGAGTTCGACGTTGGCGTTCCCGCGCCCTTGACATATTGCATTGAGATATCGCGGCCGGCCTTGATCGTCGACACATCGGACGGGTCGATATTCTGTCCTTCATAAATGATGTCGGTAATATCCCGTCCCGCCGTTACTTCGGCCTTCTTCGGGAAATAAAATATCATATCGCTGATATCCCCGCCGGCCTTGATATCAATGGATTGAGTGTCCCCACTGTGCAGCGGGCTTGCTAATGCCTGTTTGTCCGCGTCCGCGGGTTTGTAGAATCCGTGCAAATTTTCATAATTGCCGGCGTTGTCACTGACCCGGCTTGTAATCCAACGCCAGGTCCCGCCTTCTGTCTCTGAAGTGCCTCTGACATAAAACAGGCCGTACCAGTAGTCTGGTGCGATATCGGACATCATCATCACCGGCGATAGATTATTGTAAGATCCCCTTATGTCTCCACCTGCAAACAGCCGGAGATTGCCATCAGGTGAAGAGGTGAGCGTGAAGTTGTTCAACAAGCTGACATTTCCTCCGGCGTTGATGTTCACGGTCGCTGGTAAGACGCTTTCGGTCAAGGTGCCATTGTTTCCCGTGTTACTATAGAAAGGCGATTTACCTGCGAGCGTCACATCACCACCTGCCTTGAGGCCGATGCTCGTATCCGGCGTGTAGGAGCACTTCACGAAGTCAAAGCGGAAATCCTGGATATTGCTGTTTGCGAGATCGGGATTCACGATCGCTCCGATCTGTATGTCTCCGAGGGCCGAGATGGCGGTCTGGCTGTTAAAGAGCTCGATCTGGACCCTCTCGTTGACGCCAGCGGGATCGAAAGCGCCGAAGTTCCCCGTTGCATGGATGTTTCCCTGCCCGTCCCGGTTCAGGAAGCGGCCCTTGATGTCCCCTCCGGAGTAGATCGTCAGGTCTCCGGCGCCGAACGTCCCTGCCTGGGCAAGAAAATCTCCTCCCGTCCTGACCGAAACTGCTCCGCCGCCCATGGCTGCGAGGCCTGCTGTAGCCTGCACAGTCTGACCGCTGTAGTTTGCCGAAAACTGGCCGTACGTGAACGAGCCTATACTTCCGCATGCGCCTGTGCCGGACAGGCAGGCTCGCACTTTTGAAAAATAATCCCACTGGCCGATGCTCATGGCCGTGATCAATTGTTCCGAGTTGCCGCTCTTTTCTCCTACGGCCCCACCCGCATCAAGGGTAATATTGCCTCCATCAACATACCTCCAATAGAAGTTTGATATGGAGACGCCCTGTGGTGCAGTTAGTGTGAGGTGTTTTCCGGTTACCGGATCGACGTAAACGGGCGCAACAGGGTCCAGCGAGTCTTGCCCAAAGGCAGCCGTTGAAGAGAGCCGGCCCGTTGTCCGAATCGCGCCCAGGTAATTGTTCATGTCCGCATTAAGCTGGACGTCGCGCCCCGTCTGGATGTCGATATCACCAATGGCCGTCTGTACTGCTCCGCCGTTGATGATCAGGTCCCGGCCCACATTGCCGTGAACGGCGCCGTCATAGGATCCGAGATTGTAGGCTATCGTAGTATTGATCATGAAACCCGGGGCGCCCCCTGAACCAATGACGGTATCATTGCCCGAGGCAAAATTGACCGGAGCGCTTTCGGTGTAAACGACCGTTCCATCGGCGATCATCAGGTTTCCCGCCGGATATCCTGCAGAGTCGGTTTTTCCCTTTATGACGGCGAGATAGTCGGCGCTCGTCGAGTCGGCGCCGGCAACCAGATTAAGGCCCCACGAATCATGGGATTCCCTGGCATTTGATTTGACAAGGCCCGACCTGTCCGTTGGATGGTCCGTGAGGTTCTGGCTGACGTTGAGATTGCCCGATGCGCGAAGGGTCAGGACGCCGGGCTCTCCGGCCGTCCCGAACCGTGAAGCGGTAGCATCCCATGCCGCGCTCCAGTTGATGTCCCCGGTACTATCCATCTCGATACCGGGAAGAAGATGGAAGTTATTGATCACGGGTCCGAGCCGGCTCACCGTCTGATTGTTGCTGTAAAAGCTGGTCGCGTCGCTGATCGCCGCAGGCAAGATCTGATCAGGTGTTGAGGAAGAAATATCGTATGATTTGACTGCTTCAGCGTACACCGCTGATGCGCCTTTGATGGACCCCTGGAGGCCGACGGCAACATTCATGTCGTCATTTGTGTTATTGCGCTGCGCCCGCAGGTAGACCACGCCGCTCGCATTGCTGCTGCCGTCTGACACATCAATTGTTCCATTCACATTGATCGAGCCCTGGCTGGAACTCAGGAGAACGTTCGGATCCCTGGAGTTGGATGATTCGGAAACAGCGCGTATGCTGCCGTTGCTCCCGATGTTCACATCGTTCATTGCATGCAGTTCGACCTGACTGCCTCCGGATCCGTCGGCAGTGACGTTTGCATTAACATCGATCGTACCCGCATCAGCGGTCAGCCTGAGTCGGTGAGCGCTGATATTGGAATCGATGGTCACGTCGTTCGTACGCGCCCGCAGGTCGATGTTCTCTGAAAATCCGCCTGATTTCAATTTAGCGCTGAGACCTGTAAAATCACCGATTCGGTCGGTATCAAGGCTGAAGGATCCGCCGGTCCCTTTGCGGACAATGTTTCCCTGCGTATCCGTTACGTCCTGAGCAGCCCCCGCGATATCGCCGTCCAGGGTCACGCCGCCCTTCGGCGCCCTGAGGCTTATGAGTCCCGCGTCGCCCTGATAGCCTGCGGAAACGTCGATCAGGGACCCTGCTTCCAGGTTGATGGTCCCGCTCTGCGCGATTCCCAATGCATCTACATAGTCAGTCGCCAGGTTCACGCTCCCGCCCGGCGCGTCATCGGTCCCCTTGGCGAGGATCCGGCCTCCGCTGTGCAAAATTATGCCGTCATCGGCAAAGCCTGCGGCTCCCCTGGTCGAGAGGTTTATGGTTCCCCCGTCAGATTGCAGAACCGTTGCAAGTTCGAACCTTCGTGCATCGATCTCAAGCATTCCGCCGGGAGCGGCTGATGCCGAGGGCGTGCTTCCACTGCTGTTGAATCTCCCGACGCCTGTTCCAATGTCGATGATGAAATTGGGGGCAATATATTTTTTCGTACCGCTGCTGTCCGACGCAGTGATCACCCGGGCTGCCGTCACATTCAGATCAGCGTTGCCGGTTTTCAGGCTTCCCTGTCCCTTCAGGGCCAGATCGTTTGCCGCGTTGAGATTAATCGTTTGAAAGCCGCCAAATTGAACACTTCCGCCGCCGATGTTGATCTGATCGGAAGCGTTCACGGTAAAGGTCCCCGCGGTTGAAGAGGTTGTTGGCGATGCAGCGTCGGTATTCTTGAGATTGACGACCGCGGAGTTCAGGGTCACAGCAGAAGGCCCGTTCGTATTCATATCAAGGATACGTGCCGCATCGAGTGTCAGGCTGCCCGGAGCTGACAGCGTGAAGTTGTCCTTGAACTGGATGTTCGATCTGCTGGCGAAGGTGAGGTCGCTGAAGCCGGTGAACCTGCCCACGTCACCTGCCGTGAGATACAGGCCGACATCGGATTGCCCCTTTACTCCGTTGCCGAAGAATATGGCGTTGCTCTTCAACCTGATGGCGCCGTTGTCCGACTGGAGATTTCCCCGAAGCCCCTGTACATCGTTCAGGTCCAGGCTGATGAGCCGGGAGGCATGTACCATGGCGTCGGCATCGACGAGGAGGCTGCCGGGCGTGGCCAGATCGATCTCCCCGCTGCCCGTTGTCGCAGCCAGTCGTGCGCCGTTCTCAATGGCGATCGACGAATTCGCTCCGGCTCCCGCCGCGCCAAGCGAAATGACGTCCGCATCCAGTTCCGTTCCCGCCTTTACGGTAATGCTGTTCGTCGCGCTTGTCCCGGCCACATCACCGAGATCAACCTCCTGGAATCCCTTCACGGTATCTCCCGAGATCGTCAGTTTGTTCTGGAGACCGGGATCGATAGCGTCCCCGAAGCCGAACGCCGCGGCAAGCTGGGACGCGCCGGACGACTGGACGAAAATATTCTGGCCACTCAGGCTGATCCTGCCGCCCTGATAACCCGGCAATGCCGAACCCTTCAGCGTTCCGTCGAGGACGATGGTGCTGCCCTTGATGCTTATATTGCCGCCGTCGCCGGCAATCAGCGACTGTCTGACATAATTTCCTTCCGCCGCGAGGACATCCTCCGCAGTCCGCACACTGTAAACCTGCGGCCGTGTGCCGAGTATGGACGTATCCGCCACGCCCCTATACCCGATTGCCAGGGGATATCCGTCTTTGGACATCGAACCCGTTCCGGGAAGTACGGCTCCCGACTGGGCCTCTATGATGTAGGCACCGGGCATGAATGCATATCGGGCGTTTTGAGGATTGCCGGGATCGAGGGGGAGCAGGGTATACATTCCCGCGCTCAGACCCGCGCCCTGGAGGTAGACGGCCTGCCCGGGCAGCGCAAAGGCGTCGCTCCTTATTGCGACATAACGGTTGGGCTTGGTGAGTGGATCAACGGATCCTTCCACTCCCGGCTGGAACTTATAGGCAAAGACCGATCCTCCGCCGGAGACGTCGATCACTGACCCCTTCATGGCCACGGTCGTATCCGCGTTCAGAGTTACCTGCTGCGGCAGGCTGTCGCTGCTAAAATTCTTTGAATTGAAGACGAGGTCGCCGGGATTGGTTTTATCCTCGGTGACCCAGATATTGCCGGGATCGATGTCTCCGTATTCGACCTCCGTGTTGCCGGCAGTCATCAAAACGCTGCCGTCGGCCAGATAAATACGGCTTCCGGCTGCGGGAGCATTGCCATTCGACGCCGTGGTGAGAGTGATGGTCCCAAGGGGGGCCGCAAGGGTCCCTCCCTTTTCAACATCGATCCCCCCGATGCCCTCGACAGCCAGGCTCCCGCCCGCGGAATAGATCGGCCCGCCCACGGGGGTATGCGAGTTCTGTATGGTGACCGTGCCGTCGGCGTGTACCGTGAAGTCGGAGTAGATCTCCGGGTAGATGACATTGCTTCCGTCCTTGTAGGAATAAAAATTACCGGGATAGACCCTGTCCGCATCCAGTATCAGGTTGCCTGTTGCAGCAAGCTTTCCGCTGCTCAGGTTTCCGTTGATTGCATTGTTGTACAAGGCTTCGCTCAGGCGGATGTCCCTTGCTGCGCTCAGCATAACGTCCGTAAAACCGATGAGTTGGGTGGATCCGATGACATCGATCCATTGGCCGTCGAGCGTAAGAGAGCCGGCGCCGCTGACAGGTCCTGATAAGTCCGAGGGCTGCGCCGACTTGTTCGTGAGAACAATCCAAGGGGCCTTCAAAATCACGTCCTGCCCCGACTTCTGGACGATCTGCGGCGCGTCCAAGGTCAATTTCCTTCCGAGGGAAACATTCATGCTGTCCTGAAACAGGAGCGAATTCCGGCTCGCCAGGGTCAGGTCGTCGAATCCCAGGTCACGATACTGTTCGACGTCCTGGGCCCGGACTTCGAGCCCGTTGTTCGCGTCGGTGCGTTTTATCGCGAGAGTGCCTCCCTTGATGTTTCCGTCCGCCCTCGAGACATTCACCGTGCCGTTCCAGGCAAGACTATTGCCGAAGGAAAGAGACAGACTACCGGGGTCCCCCGCCTCCGGGAAAGTGACGATCTTGCCGTCGACAGTCAGCATCCTGTTCTCAACCTCCGGCGATCCCGAAATGTCGATCAAGGACCCGACCTCCATATCGAGGCTCCCTGCCGCGCCTAGCACAACGCTTCCGGCGCTTACCGGCAGATAATTTGTGTTATAGCCTTTGGGAGTGGACGCGGAATCCGGCCTGTTGTACCCTGAGACTATGATCTTCGCTCCGTCCCGGATCGTAAGGTCTGAGTTCTGAGAATTAAGAGTGACTTTACCGCCGGGAGAATAGAGTATGCCTGCCATATCTATATAGTTCGCTGCGTTCAAGGATATAAGCGATTTAGCATTTGGTGTTGTACGAATAACAGCACCTGGCGAAACAATGATCTTTGCATCGCTTCTACTCGGATCGACTGGCGTCAGGTTTCCCTGACTGTTCACGTCTGAACCATCAAAAGGGAAGTTAACCGCTGCTGCTGCTGCAGAGAAAGACGACGGCCCGGCCATAAAGGAATAGGAATCATCCAACCGGACGAGATCGGGATGCCCGGCGAGGGGTTTACCGGTAGCAGAGCCCGTCTGTCCCTGCAATGGGTTCTTGAGACGGACAAGCGACGGGCTGATCACTGTATCTTTGTCCAAGATGATATTGTTGATGCTGTTCAGCGTGATCTGTGTGAAACCCGTATCATCAAACAGGCTTGCGGCAAGATTGAGTTTGCCTTTCATCGCGTCGGGCACGGCCGATATCTCAGGATCGAAATCAGGGTTCCAGACGTCTCCTGTTTGGCCTACACGGATATCTTTTGACGTAAGGGTGATGGAACCACCTGCAATCTGGCCGTTCGCATCGGCCAGGGCGTAGCCACGGAGGTTGCCGTTCAGCATGATATTCACACCCTGGACGCTCAGCTGGCCTGCATTTCCTCCGGTGACCTTGCCTTTCTGATCGATAAGGGTGCCCCCGCTCACGTTGACGACGGCGCCTGAAGCTATGAACACGCCGTCGCCGTTCTCTGTCTTATCCTTGATGCTGATGCTTCCTCCGTTCAACAGGCCCAGATTGCTGTATGCACTTTTGTTCACTGTCCGGCTGCTGTCAATGCGTTCGCCGGAAGCGTCGAGGCTGCTCTGGGAGCCGATAACGATCCTCTGATTGTCAGGTACGGACCCGATAATTGAGAGGTCGATCGTGCCGGCTGCTGCCTCGATGCTTCCCTCATGATCGATTCTGCCGGCCTGTGCTGAAAAGGTGCCGCCGGGCTGCAAAACGAGAACGGCGCCTGTCTCCGTCGTAAAGGCGAGATTCGCGTTCAGATCGAGAGTCGCGAGGTTGGCCGCGTTCAGTATTTTCGCCGACAGCACCGTGTCGCTGCTGGCGACACCAGCCTGCGGCTGTGAGTCGGCGGCGACGGTGATGGACGATGCATTGTTGATGGTCAGTGTTCCGGCGCGCGGGGCCTCGAGGCCGCGCGCTTTGGACAAGGCCATGGCGTCCCCCGTGCCGGATGTCCACGCATTCTGATAGTAACCTCGCGTCACGCCGCCCTTGAGTTGTCCGTCCATTACGACCCTGGATGCGTTGAACGTAAGCGCACCTGCATCACCGCCCTGTGTATAGCCCATTACATAACTCTTCCCATTGAGAACTTTGTCGTAGTGGATATTAGCTGGTGCATTGCTGATATCGTATACCTTCATGCCTGACAACAGTTTCGTCGAATTCACGAGCCCGCCAGCATAATTGACCGCCCCTCCGGAAATATCGATGATAGCGCCCTGATTCATGACGATGTCGCCATTCGAAGCCGTTACGTTTACCTGTCCGTTTTGCGGGGTATAAGATCCGTCGGAGTTTTTTGTCATTGCTCCACCGATGCTCCGCTCCAGGGCGGTCCGTTCACGAGTCAAGATCGCTTGCGAGAGATCACCGATGCTGGATCCTTCAATTACGGGTGTCGAGATTTTCGCCCCCTGCAGAACACCGTCTTGCTGTGCGTAGTAATCTCGAAGTTCGACCGAGGTCAATTTGACATCCGAAAGCATTGGCATGGGAAGGTTTGCGACGACGCCGCTGACATCGATGCTGCTGCCGGAAGCGAGATCGGTACGATCTGTCGCACTTATGGTGACTCTTCCGGTAGGTGCAAGGATCTTCCCCTGCAGCGCTATCTGTTTGGCGGGACTCCCTTCGACGATGGTGTCCACGCCTAGCGCTTGCAGGCCTTTGATATCGACAATGGGCTGGATATTGAACGTATCGTCCACCGTCTGAACCTGTTCCGTATTCGAGTCCATCCCATAGACGTGCAGGTCGATGCTGCTGTTCGCGCCCGTGGTGATCTTGTTCGCGGCTCGCAGTTCCACCTGCCCCTGCTTGTTCTGGAAAGCGGTCACGGCGCGGATGACACCCCACTGGTCGATATTGTTGCCGTACATACCGACCATGCCGCCGTCGGCGTTCAAGTGTGCGCCTTCCTGGTTCACGGCCTTGCCGAACGTCGGATCACTGTTCGGGTCATTGAAATCAGAGGGATCGACGATGACATAATAGCCCGATCTCGAGAGATCGTTTGAACCGGGAGGCACCAATGTCACGTCCGTCGCGGCGACAAGACCGATCTGCCCTGTGGGCGCATTGATGGTGCCGGAGTTCTCCACACGGGGGCCTATGAGAAAAACGCTTCCGCCGCTTGCAGCGTTTATCTCACCGATGTTCGAGACAGTAGCCAGAGGGTTAGGGGCTAGGCCGGGATTCTGATAATTTTCCAGTTTGAAATGGAAGACATTGTTCAAAAAATCGTTATCATGGATGTTGAGAGCCGAAGCAACGAGGCTGTTCACATTCACCTGTTTCGACCCTGATCCGAACAGAATTCCGTTCTGATTGATGAGATAGATCCTTCCGTCAGCAGTCAATGTTCCGAATATCTGGCTGGGATTGAGGTCCCAGATGCGGTTCAGGGCCGCATAGCTGCTGTTTGGTTTCCAATTCGCAGTTTCCGGCGTTCCCTGGCCTTGATAGAACCGGACACTGGCATCTGAGCCGATATTGAAGCTCTGCCAGTCGATAATCGCGTTCTGCTGGTTCTGATATACGTTGACCTGACCGCTTGTTGTGGCGATGCCCTGATCGCCCTTGCTTGAATCAAGTCCCGTTCTGCTTCCACCCGGGAGAGCGACGGGGACCTCATTGGCCGGGATAACGGGAACCGCAGCGCCGTTGTAAAAGCCGGGGATGGCGAGCACCCTGGTGCTCTGTGCCTGAGTTGTGGCAAATGCAGGTGCTGTCGCGCGTACAGGAACCGATCCCGCAAATCCGGGGATGTTAACTGACCCGGCTAAGGCGTAGTGTGGAAACAGAATGAGCACGCAGCACAGGAGGTGAAGCAGGGTTTGAACAATGCCGGTCTTCATGGTTCTCTCCTGTTCCTGAGGATAAAAAAGCGGTTACTGCAGCCCGCCGATGAAATCAAAACGAAAGAGTTTATACTTCTATTGGATCTTATGAGTCCTCTGAGTTCTCTGCGACTAACGGTTTCCCAGGATTATCCGTGTTCATCCGTGGTTAACCTTTTTCCTGGATTATCAGAAAACGGCCTTAATTTTCCAGTGATACCTCTGGTCGTATTTTTCGGTCCGGTTCGATTCGCTTAGGGCCACGGCCCAGTCCAGTTCGTACTCAAGGTTCTTCGCCATAGAACCCCGCAGTCCAGCACCGGTCCCCGAAAGCCTGATGCTGCGGTCCTGGCCGGGTAGTGGGTCTTTGATCGTCAGCGCGGCGAAGTCATAGAAGAGAAAAGGGCTCACCTGAACCTTACTGCCTGCCCCGTTTCCCATCAGAGGATCCGGGAAAAACAGCTCCAGCGTCCCATGAAGCGCACTGTCACCCAGTTCCTCGCTTTCCTTGTACCCCCGCACACTTTCCATCCCGCCCGCAGGATACTGCTCGCTGCTGATCAGGGGTTGATCGGATACTTGGCCATCCGCTTTCACAGAAAGGTTCATGCCCCAGAGCAGCTTCTGCATACGTTGTGCACTTGCTGTGATCACGATATAGTTCGCTTGTGCCTTGTAGCGGCTCATCTCGAACTTTGCTTCCTGGGAGTCAGAAGTGCGAAAGTTCACGTTCAACCCGGCACTGAACTGGTTCATCCCGCCCCGCTCATCCGGGAGAGAAGAACTGTAGGAAAACGAGAGCGGCGCATAGTTGACGGGGACCTCATCCGCGGGTGACGCCGCACTGCCATCTCTGGTCGAAGTTGTCTGGATGATGTGTTTATAGTCGAGGCCCAGCGTAAGCATATGGGTATACAACCGGTATTCCGGCAGCATCACAACATAGCGCGTGCCGAAGATGTGCCCCTTCCCGATGACCTGGAAGCCTTCGCCAAACGCGGTATTGCTGTTCGACCATATGCCGTACAGTGCCCACTGGTCGTCTTTTTGCCAGGGTGCGGGCAGCGCATACGAAGCGCTCAGCGCCTGGACCTGGTCCGGCTCCTGCGGCGCTAGCTGGTACTGAACGGAGAGGGAATGCTCCTCCTGCCAGAGGTTGTCGTAGTGGATTGCCGCATTCAGGCGCAGCGGAACCGTATCCGGGCTCGCCCGGTTGTTCAGCTCCAGATATCCGTGCAGGGGGAGATGGTCCTCCACCTTGAGCTCCACATCGATGGTCCCCACTTCCTTGCCGGGCGACATCACCGGGTCTACCTTGAAGTCCTGGCTTCTGTTCAGACGGGCGATCTCCTGCTGGACCTGTGGCAGGTAGAGGATCTTGCCCGGCGTGAAGGACGGCAGGTCGCTCAACACCTTGTCCATGGTGAAATACCGGTTGCCGGTGACCTTCACCCTGCCGATCCGGCTCTCAATCACCTGCAGCTTGACAACTCCGTCCTGCAGGGTCTGTTCCGGTATGTTCACCATCACTGCGGGATACCCTGTTTCGTGATACCTCTTTTCAAGCGAGTCCCGGGCCTTTTCCACGTCTGCCGAAGTTCTGCCCGTACCGGTGTATAGGATGACCGCGGCCCGCACCTGGTCATCGGTGAAAAGGTTGTTACCGGTCACCTCGAATGCCTTGATCTCGAAGCCTGCTTCACCGGTCTCTTCGGCTATACAGGGCCGCGACAGGAGTGACGTGAATGCCATAAGCATGACCACCATGCGGAAAATTCGCAGACCGATCGTGTTCACTTGATGCTACTCTCCGCTCTGTCCGGTCTTTGCAACGGTGATCTTTTCCACGGAAACGTCGCACAGCAGCGTTTCGCCGCCGAAGGGGTTCCGGTAATCTACCGTGATGGTCTTATCATCCACCTCGACGATGCGGCCGATCATCGACCCCACCCGGGTAAGTCCGCCTTTCCTGGCATCGATATCAACCTTGTAATTCTGCCCCTCCTCGCGGATGAACCCGGGGCCGAACGGCGTCATCAGCACATCGCCGGGCCCTGCTGAAAACCGGACCACCACATCCTGTTCCGTGACGGCCTCCACAGTCCCCGGGAAAGACGGGTCGATCGCAAAAGATTGTCCGACTTCCGGATCCTTATGCGCACGATTCCGGTACTCGCCGAGCGTTAATTTCATCTCCCTGGGTCTTGTGCGGACCCGCGCGAGCCGCACAATATAATTCTGTTCATCCCGGGCCGGAACGTCCGGCGCCGCCACCTGCACGACACGTGTTTCGCCCTCTATCATGCCGGCCACTTTCCCGCCAAGCTGGTTCAGGATCTCAACTTCAAAAGGATCTTCCTGCTTCTGTGGGACCGGTTCAGCCGGCCTGGTCGCCGTGACCACGAGGGGGCCGGCATTGTTTTGTTTCATAAATATGTTCGATTTCGGCAGCTCTTCCGGCACATCGTCCGTCGCAGCTACGAGTTCGCCAGAGCGGAGCCTGCAGTGATAATGGAGAGTGGCCGCGTCTCCCGGCAGTACCTGCTGCTTTGGCGCGACGGCAGATGCATTCCCGGATTGCAGGCTCTGATGCGTTCCCTGAGTTGCGCATCCTGCGAAAAGAAGCAGACAAATCAATGTCTGCGTCAGCCGCCAGAGCGAAGAATGTAGTTCTTTCACATTATGCTTCATGCCGGATGTCCTTTTCCCTGCGCATCTGTTTCATGAGGCAGTCTGCGGCAATGATGTTCGCAACCTCGAATTCCTCCGATTTTTCGATCCGGCCGAGACTTCCCTGGCTGAAATTGATCTTGATATAACCGCTGAACTCGCCTTCCATAAGAATCCTGATCGTTTCGCTGAGCCTTTTCATCTTGTCCATAGGCACCTCGCAGTATTGGAAATACAAGGGAATTGTCAGTATTCGGTATGGTGATTGGTTAAGGAAGCTCAGAGAAAGTCTCTGGTGAGGTTCGGGCTTCCCGGTCGTTGATGCATCGAAGGCATCAATTCAGCAAAGTACCCACTGCCAAGATGAGCGATCCTATCAGTGATTCATTACAAAATCGTTAAGGCCAAATGAAGATTCAGTGACATCGACCTCGCTGAGGAAGTAAACACAGAAATTTGGTGATAACGACGGATAATTTTTTGCTTTGCCGAAAGTTACTTCTCATTCAAGCGCATAGCGCGGGCTTCGGATCGACCAGCATCATATTCCTCGACAGTGATCAAGACCGAATAAAGTTTCAATTTTGCAAGAAGTCAATTTTGCACACAAACCGGGCACGATAGTACGGGAAAAGTCTGCAAGGCTGGTTCAAACAACGTTCTTTCGGAAGGTCCGCTGCACCACGCTCCTGCAAAACGCAGAAATGCGGGGCCCGAACAGGGCCCCGCACAAATCGTACTTAGTGTCTTCTTAGAATGTCTCTGATGATTAGTTGCAAATGCCGAGATTCGGGTTGACAGTGTTGTAGAGCTGGTCGCCGCCTCTCACATACTTCATCTCGCACGAAGTGGCATAGAATGCATTCGTGTTGTTCGCAGGATTCTTCATGAACGTGCACAGCGTTGCCATATCAGACGGCACCGGTGTGGCGGTATAGAGGTTCTGAACACTGTAGAAATCGTACAGGCCAGCCGTGATAGTCGCTTTGGACGGCGCTACACCATTGTAGGTCGCCTGATGCACATTCGGATAGGACGAAAGAGACTGGTCTGCATCGGCATAACCGACACCGCCCGAGTCTCCGTTGATGCAGGCCATTTCGTCGGCGGAACCGTCATTGAAATAGAAGGAATAGCCGTTTCCCGTATCCTCCTGGGTTTGAAGAACGGCCGGCCTCATCACGGCCAGATCGATCGTTGCAGCCGTGCCCGATCCTGCATGACGCCAGCAGGCGTACATAGGCTTGGCATCGAACCCGAGGTCAGACCAATCCGCGATCTGGCCGGAGAAGATCAGTCTTGCCTGGGCCGTCGTCAGGTTGGTCACCTGGTTTGCTCCGTTGTTCATGGTGACGCCATTGTTGATATAGAACGAGAAAGGAACGACCAAGTCGCGGCAATCGGTCAGGCCGGTAGCAGCAACCGCGCCCGTGCCTTTGAAATTCCTGTCCGTAAAGACATTTGAGGAGCTGGTCGAGGGGCCGAGGAGCATTCCATGGGACTCCTGCTGGAAGCTCGTTACCTGAACGTCCGAAGCGCCGCCGTTGACGGTTACGCACTTCAGGGCAGTGTTCGGCATGGTGGTCGCATTGGTGCCCGTTCCCCACGACGTGACCTGGGCCTCATCCATCATCATGCGCTGATGAGCGTCACCGCAGAGGGTGGTGCGGTTCGGATTCGTTGTATTGCCCTGGATCGCAAGCGGGCCGTCATAGGAGGCCTTTGAGGATGTGCGGAAATACCGGGTCACACCGCCGCAAGTCGCCCTGGAGATCGCGTTCTTCCCGTCCGTTGTCTTTGAGCTCTGGATGCTGGTGCAGCCCTGGGCCCCCATGTAGTTGACTGCCTGGGCCTTCCAGAAATTGAACTGTGCTGATGCGCCGTAGATATTGATGTCGCCGGTGATCGCTGCCGAGGCGGTCCCCACCATGGTCAGGAGGGATGCGCCGGCTACGACCGAAGAGATGATATTCCTGATCTTCATGTCATTGTTCTCCTTGAATGCAGGGCTCCTTGCGGATCCCTGGAAATAAAAAGTTTAGGAAACTCAATACTTCACGATCTTAGGCAGCCATTTTTCTGCGCAGGCCAACGAGGCCGAGCAGGCCGGAGCCGAAGAGGTACGCGGCAGCCGGGATCGGCGTGGCCGGAGCACCCGGGTTCAGGACCGTGCTGCCATCGGCCATGGTCCGGATCGTCGAGACATTCAGACCGGTGGACGTGCCGTTAATGCCGGACGGCAAGCCATAATAGTAGAGCACCTGGTCCACATAACCATTTGTCGCCAGGTTAGCTAGGCTTGCCGTAGCAATAGCACTTGAGCTGGTCGGGATGAAACCTTTCATATAGCCCACTAATGATCCGCCGCCTTCCAACTGCTGATAGAAGGAATTCGGATCGTTCGTGGCTAACGTAACCTGGGAAGACCCACCACCAGTAAGCTGATACTGACCGTTCACGGTGTGTGCAGCACTGCTAAATGAGGTCCAGCTGGATTTAGCGGTGGTTTGCCCGCCGGCAGGACCGCTGAGCCAGGCCTGGTTCTTCGGATTCGGCGAGAGCGTGAGCGAATAGTACACAACATAGGAATTGGACGCATTTGCACCGGCGCCCAGCGACGCGAAGTTGAAGTTGTTGGTGTTAAAGTTGACGAGCGTTGAGCTCGCCGAGGTCAGATTGGCTATGGAGCCCAGGTCGGTGGCGACTTCGTTGGTTCCGGCCGTGCTGTAGACAACGCGGATGAGATCGCCGTCCGAGAACGCCGCCATGGCCTGTCCGCTCACGCCGAGCATGAGCATGACAACCATCACAAGCATCATGATCTTTTTCATTGGATTTTTCTCCTCAGTGTTGAAATGGGTGAGTTAGCTACATGAAGCCGTCCATCGGCCTTCTCGTTGCGCACGACTCTTTATGTTGTTTGTCGCCCTGTTCGCTGTGCGGCAGGCGCTCCGTGCACGTCTGAAAGTTCCGCTGGACAGCCTCTTCCCTCAGGACAACCCGGCCATCCACCTGCGTGGACCCGTCGGCTTTCCGTCATCCGGTTACCCGGATTTTGGCTTTACACTGAAGGCCGGATGCAGGCATGTGCCTGCATCCCACCTGTTGCTTTTTTAGTGCGTTAATTCGTTGAGGCCCTCCGTTTGTCGTCGTCCCTCCTTTCCGTTTGGGATTATCGAACCCGCCGGTTCATCCGGAAAACGCTCACCGTTGTGCGGCAGGCTCGTGACCCGGGCTTCCTGTTCCCTTTGCGGAGGACAGCCAAGTACCCTGAATCAAAAAAAAGCCCGAAACGAGATGGAAGCATCCTCTCGATTCGGGCTTTCTGGTGCGCGACAATAATTCTGTCGGTCAGCAAAGGACCCTGATGGTCGTTTATGCGTCAGTGACTTCTTAAACTTCGGCGGTAACGGCTACCGCCTTTCTCTCGATTCATGGTCCTGATTACATAAGTGCATAGTACATAGCCAATGTTACATCCTCATTACAGTTCAATGATGGTTGTGTGAATTCTGCATAACTTCTTTCCCGGTCCTGTCAACCGCCTTCCACGAACAATATCTTTATACTTCAGACCGGTGCGCCTTCTTAGATTTGTCTTGCAATATCAAGTTCATTCGTTCGTATTAGCGTGGCCTCCTGTTGAGGGCCGCGAGATAATTGGCGGTGAATATATACTCCGGGATATATACCTTGTTCTCGGTCTGAAGCGCGGCTGCCTGCCTGCCAATGTACGCCTGCAGCGCCTCGAAGAAATTATTCGCGTTGATACTGCCGGAGAGATCGACCGGCGGAGCGACGACAATCGGACAGTCAAGGATTTCCCGGCCCGTCACTACGACCACACCGGCGTCCCGTGTCCCTTCGCTCGGCAGCACGGTTATGACGATGCCTTTTTCGACCGCTTCCTTTGATATGAGTTTGGCGTCGGCCAACGCGACCGTAACAGGCTGCGATGAATCCGGCCGCACTTCCATCCTGATCAAGACCGGCGTCTTCCCGTCGGAGATCGCGATTGCCGGCTCCTGCACAAACCTGTCTTCGTCGCTCCGTCCGAACAGGGCGGCAAGTGAGTTCAGCCCCTTCTCCCCCCTGAATTTTTTGAAACGCTGGAGCACGTTCTTTTCCTCACGCACGAGGGCTGTTATCTCCTCCGGAAGAATTTTCTTGTCGGACCCTTCCGGCGATGCTGCGGTCAAGCTGAAGGGCCATGTAGCCCCCTTGCTGCCGCCCGGCGCAACTTCGGTGTTTACAGGGCCCCCTGCTGCGGTTTCACCCACTGTGGTTTGGGAAGAAGAAGCCACGGCTCCGTCTGCCGGTTTAGTATCATCGGCGTTAGCGGGAGGCGAAGTCGCGTCCGCAGGATCAGGGGGTCGCTTCGCCGTGCTCCTGGTGATTGCGGCTATTGAAATATGCTGGATACCACCGCCCGGCGTATCTGTCTTTGATTCGAACTTTAAAACGATCTGGAGGAAGGCATCCGGGACCTGCCGGAAGATGCTGACAAGCAGTTTCCCCGGTGTGTCGGCGGTAGTCTGCTTCAGCTCTCCTCCGCTTATCAGCAGGTAGGGACTCTCCAGCAGGCTGGGATCGTAATCAATCTCGACGTCCAGGGCCTGTACACCCACGACATTCTCTCCGGTCAGGATAAATCTGCCTATGCCGTCCGGCTGGAGGTTCAGTTTCATGGGATCCGCATGGGAAAGCAATGGCCAGCTCATGACCAGCAGCAAACCGAGCATATACGATCTTATTTTCACTGCGTGCCCCTTCTGTTCATGGTGGTACAACTATAGCCGACCATTGTTACAGTTTTATGAAGTTCTATTCCCACTGCCCCTATTGTTCTTATTTCATATCTCGTACTGTTTCCCGCACATCAGGATCGAGCCAGGATCGCTTCCAACTATCCATATCAGTTCCACTGAGTTCATACTCCTGCTGTACCTTCGGGTTTGGGGAAAACATCCATCCGGGGGGGATCACATTCCAATGCCAGAAAATCGTAACATTACTGCAACAATGCAATGATATGATATTCCAATAAAAACGAGGGGGATAAAATTTATTATAGCTGCGGCCGAAAACTGCGCCATGTTTTCTGATTGCTGTATAATACGATTATAGCAGTGGAATGCCCGGGCTCTACTGAATAATTGAAACCCAACAACTTCAGTTTGCGTCTGCAACGTAATTCCCCGCCTTATTCATTCCCTTTGCAACCCAGATTGCTTTTGTAAAGCTATAGACCTATGGGAGGGAGAAGACGACGTCAAGTCGTTCCTATTATCCGTCTTCCAGGACAAGAAACTCTCCACCAGCTTCTCTCCTCCGTTCTCTCTGGTACAATATTATACAGAGCAAATCGCCAGACATCCGCTATCTACGCGAACGACGGGATAAGAAACTTCGCTCGATAGCGCGAATATCTCATGGAGGCGTCTGAGGAGGTGAAAGTTTATGGCTGCACAGGGAAATGAACAGCAGGGAGTGCGCTTCCTTTTCATTGTGGCAGCATTCGTGATCATCATCTGGGGCATCTATCAGGCCCAGTCAGTTCTGGTGTCCTTCCTCGTCTCCATTTATTTTGCCGTCATCGGGACGTCGCCGCTCCTTTGGCTTGAACGTAAACGCGTTCCTTCAGTCATCGCGGTATTGCTCGTCGTAGGGGGAATCATCGGCATTCTCCTGATCATCGGCGTGCTGGCGGGGACATCCATCAACAGCTTTACGAATGCCTTGCCTGTCTATCAGGCTCGCATGCGGGAGCAGCTCTCCGCACTCAGAGAGCTGTTAGCGAGAGGAGAGATAGAGATCTCCGACAAGTTCCTGCTTGACTACGTCAACCCTGGCGCGGTCATGGGTCTAACCGCAAGCCTGCTCTCAGGGCTGGGCTCGGTCCTTTCGAATATTGTCCTGATCCTGCTTACCATGACGTTCATTCTGCTCGAGGCCTCGAGCTTTCCCGTCAAGCTCCGCGCTATCCTCGATAATCCTGAGGCGGTCTTCCCCCATTTCAGCAGGTTTGTCGAAACCATAAAGCGCTATATGGTCATACAGTCGGGAATCAGCTTGGTTACGGGCATCCTAATCGGCAGTTGGCTTGCTATCATTGGCGTGGATTTCCCGGTTCTCTGGGGCCTCATGGCCTTTTTGCTGAACTATGTACCTAATCTGGGTTCCATTATTGCCGCCATACCTGCCATCCTCGTGGCTCTCATTCAACTCGGAGTGGGCCGCGCTGCGCTCGCAGCTGCAGGATACATTGTCATCAATTTCATGATCGGTAACGTGTTACAGCCGCGGCTCATGGGCCGGGGCCTTGGTTTGTCCACCCTCGTTGTCTTTCTCTCCCTGATTTTTTGGGGAAGCCTGCTCGGCCTTGTGGGCATGGTCCTTTCCATTCCCATTACCATGGCCTTTAAGATCGCATTCGAGAGCAATGAAAGAACGCGGTGGATCGCTGTGCTGCTGGGGCCGGAGCTGTCTTCGGCGGTTGTTTTGACAGAGCAGAGAACGCCAGATGCGAAATAATGAATGCCATTAGGTAAAATTACTCATAAACAGATATGAACGATGACAAAAAAACAGCCTTTTGTATTTACACCGAAACCCGAAATCGTTTCGCCGTATTCAAGGTCTTCAGGTTATCGCTTCACGATGAGTATAGGGATTTTCGAGTCTTTATGTATAACACCGTACGTAACGCTGCCGAGCATGGCCGCTTTAATGGCGCTTTTGCCATGGGAACCCATAACAATCAGGTCAGCCTTTGACTTTGTTGCTTCCTTCATAATTTCTTCCACGGGATGCCCTCTCCTTATCGCCGTCTTATATTGAATGTGATTCCGTTCGCATATCTTTGCTATCTCATCAGCGGAGGATTGCGCTGACTGCTTCAGATAATCTTCGACTGACTCTTTTAAATGGGTCGGAGATGCGGAAGCTGAAACCTCCTGATCAAAGATAAAGCGTATATCGAAGACACTCAGCAGCGTCAAGGATGCTCCTGTTTGCTTCGCGAGCTCAACCGCGTATTTTGCCGCCTTATGTGACACCTTTGAACCGTCTATTGGTACAAGAATCTTTGTAATCATATCGTCCTCCTTGTTTCATATAATTAAAGAAAAAAACAATCTGACACACTTTGATGTCAGCAAATGCATCGTGATATTGTGAAATCCGTATAATACGCACCTGGGTTGTTCATTTTTTTTCAAAAAATTATATCATTATTATATCATTGTTTGCGTCGTTTACAGGCAAAGACAGAGAGCGCTGCGATGCTGACTGTGCTGAACAAATGCCTCCAAAAATGATGATCGCCGTGATTACAATGAGAATAGTACTTTAGTTAAATTGACATCTCTCAAGGATACAAAACCGAGCTCATGAACCTTCAGCTTCTTGAACCTTCAGCTTCTTATTGACTCGATTCCCGCTCTAATCCACAGAGTTCTGATGCTAAACACATTCTGAAACATTGAAGTTTCCATTCCTAGAAACTATCAAACAGTTCATGTCGAAGTTTATCTATTGCTAGTAATTCATCCATTACCATCAACGGCTAAATGTAACCCGATTTATGTTGATTTTGGTATCATAAACTCATGGCGTACACATATTGCTAACGTTAATGGAAAACACTGAGGATGATCATGGTAAAAACGCATATAAAAACCGTATCTCTTGTTCTTGGAAGCGGCGGTGCTCGGGGTTTAGCACACATTGGCGTTATTCACTGGCTTGAAGAAAATAGTTATAACATACGCTCAATAGCCGGTACCTCGATTGGTGCGCTCATCGGGGGGATATATGCAGCAGGAAAACTGGATGAATATGAACAATGGGTGCGTGCAATAAAGAAGATCGACATCGTCACATTGCTGGATCTTTCCTGGGGGAAGAGCGGGCTGGTCAAAGGCGACAAAATTATCAACACTTTGGTCGGTCTCGTGGGAGAGCAACTCATTGAGGATCTGCCGATTCAATATACTGCTGTTGCTACTGACCTTAAGAACCAGAAGGAAATATGGATGAAGTCAGGCAAACTTTTTGATGCGATAAGGGCTTCCATGTCAATCCCCCTTTTTTTTACGCCTTTCAAGGACAGAGGAGTCGTTCTTGTCGATGGAGGAATATTAAATCCTGTGCCTGTGGCCCCAACGATCGGTGACGGTACTGATATGACCATTGCGGTAAATCTGGGCGGCTCCGCAGATAGTGCGGAGCAACCGGGTGGCGAGAGTCCTGCCCCCGTGTCCCACTCATTGTTGTTGCATGAAAGGATTAGTCGCTTTATAAACCGCCAGAGATCCGAGACAGACAGCACAGAACGGGATTGGGGGGGGTACGATATCGCCATTCAGGCGTTCGAAGCTATGCAGAACACCATCGCACGTCAAAAGCTTGCTGCTTATCCACCAGACATTGTTATAGATATTGCCCGGAACGCATGCAGGTCATTGGAGTATGATCGGGCGTCCGAGATGATCGATTTAGGATATAGAAAGGCGAAAGAGTACCTGTCTGAGGCAGCCCGTTAAATGCGAAACGATGAGCACTAACATCGTGCCGAGCGGATCGCCAATTTTAGTAATGGCCGTTGATCTTGAGACTCGCTGATGGACTGCTGGGAGTGACGACCCTGCACACGCCCCGTTTTTCATGACCGATTGTAGCAGAAACAGATGTCTGACTCAGTATTCGAGTGATGGCCTTGCATGAAGTGCCAAAATAAACTGGAGCAAACAAGTGCTATAATGAAGTCCAAGATGATGAAGAAACACTCAGAAATTTGCAGGGACCTTCATATCCAAACCCCGCGTAATGGCCGCCGTTATTATTTTAATAATAATACTTTAGTTGAATTGACGCGCTCATCAAAGGGAGATCTACTTAAAAAATATACTATCTTATTCTGTTCAACCTCGCGTCTGTATTGAATAACTAATCGACTATATCGTATTTTCTTCGGAAAGGTCTGACAGACTCCTATGGCCTCTCAAGGACACAAATCCGAGATCATGAACCTTCAGCTTATAATTGACTCGACTCCCGCTCTGATCCACAGCGGTCCGCCTGACGGCGGTCTCGATTTTTTCAATCAATATTGGCTGAACTTCGTCGGTGCTTCATTGGAGGACCTATCGGGCTGGGAATGGACGGCCAAAATTCATCCTGAAGACGTTGAAGCGTTCGTGGGAAAGTCGCGCGCGGCCCATGAGGCAGGGGAGCCTTTCGAAGGAGAAGCACGCGTCCGGCGGGCGGATGGGGTATATCGCTGGATGCTCCACCGCAGCGTGCCTCTCCGTGACGGACAGGGAAACATCGTAAGATGGTATGGCTCCAGTATAGATATCGAGGACCGCAAGCGGACCGAAGATTCCCTTCAAAGGGCTTTTTACGAAATCAGGAAGTTGAAGGACCAACTCCACAGAGAGAATGTCGTGCTGCGCGAAGAAATCGACAGAACGTCGATGTTCGAGGAGATCGTGGGCTCGTCACCGGCACTGAAAGCCGTGCTTGCACGTGTCGTCAAGGTAGGGCCCACGGATTCAACCGTCTTCATCACCGGCGAAACCGGCACAGGCAAGGAACTCGTCGCCCGAGCCATCCACAAACGGTCGCAGCGCTCCTCACGGGCCTTTGTGAGTGTGAATTGTGCCGCAATTCCCGCATCGTTGATCGCCTCGGAACTGTTCGGTCATGAGAAGGGATCCTTCACGGGAGCCCTTCAGCGGCGCCTCGGCCGCTTCGAGCTGGCGGAAGGAGGGACGATCTTCCTGGATGAAATTGGGGAGCTGCCGGCCGAGACCCAGATTGCACTCCTGCGTGTGTTGCAGGAGCACGAATTCGAGCGTGTGGGAAGTAATAAAGCGATCCAGGCTAACGTGCGGGTGATTACCGCCACCAATCGTAACCTGAAGGCCGCCATTGAAGCGGGCATTTTTCGAAGCGATCTATTCTATCGGCTCAACGTATTTCCCATTGAAATGCCTCCTCTGCGCGAACGAAAAGAGGACATCCCACTGCTGGTGGAGTACTTCATTGATCGATATGCCGGTAAAGCGGGGAAGAAAATACGGGGCACTAACAAGAGGAGCCTGGAGCTGCTTCAATCGTACCCCTGGCCGGGCAATATTCGGGAGCTGCAGAATGTGATCGAACGGTCGGTCATCCTCTGTGACGCGGATATCTTCTCCGTCGATGAGAGTTGGCTCGTTCGGGAGTCTTGTGAGACTCAGCCGGCAAGCCGGCCGCTCTCCGACAAGATTGTGACGCAGGAAAAAGAGATGATTGAGGCTGCCCTGTCTGAAAGCAGAGGCCGCGTGTCCGGACCGCTGGGCGCGGCCGCCAAGCTCGCTATTCCACCCTCGACTCTGGAGTCGAAGATCAGATCCCTCAAGATCAACAAACATCGCTTCAAATCCGCATAGCTGCTGCAAAACCCTCTCCCTGAAAATCCCTATCGTTTTTCATGAACTATCGCTAATTCTCGAAGACTCGCGACTTTGGTAATCTGTGCCATCAAGTATTTTCAATGACTTCCGATTGGCATTCCCATTGCAATATAGCATTGCATTTAACCGGAAGGATAGCGGCCTTAAGATAAAATCGATGACGCTTAAAATCCAGAAATCGGCGCGACGGGAGGTTGTGGTCTTCACCCTGAGTGGTCGAATCAATGCGGAAGAGGTGGCAGAGTTGAAAAGACTTTTCGAAGGACACGACCACCGCGTCGTTCTGGATCTGAAAGAGGTCAAGCTCGTGGATCAAGACGCGGTGAGATTTCTGGCTCGTTGCGAAGCGAATGGCACCAAGCTCGAGAATTGCCCGGCATATGTCCGAGAGTGGATTATGAGAGAAGGACACCGAAAGTGACCGGTGTCAGCGCTAAGCAGTAATAAGGCTTCATCGTGCAGGCAATTCATTAAAATTGCGTCACGTAGATTTCAACTCAGGCAGCTAGTACTTTCGGAGCATTATCACATAAAATTAGAAAGGAGAGAAAAACATGAAAGAACAAAGCACAACGAACATATTCACGAAAGTTACGGGGATGTCAATTGGATTGGCAGTCTTGATGATCGTGCTGGGAATCTTGGCTATTGCTCTGCCCGTTGCCATGGGCATTGGCGTCTCCATTTTGGTCGGCTGGATCATCGTCTTAGGTGGTTTCACCTATCTCACTTATGCCTTCGCTGCCCCGGGCGTCGGGGCCTTTCTCTGGCGAATGCTGATAGGGGTTGTCTACGTCATTGGCGGTTTCTATCTTGTATTCCATCCAAGCATCGCATTGGAGGCTCTCACATTAGTGCTGGCGGCCATCTTGGTCGCAGAAGGCGTGATGCAGATGATCGTGTTTTTCCAGCTCCGCTCCCTGCCGGGTTCGGGATGGATTCTCTTTGACGCCATAACGACCCTGCTTCTGGGATTCCTGATCGGGTACCCCTGGCCCTTCAGTTCAGGGTGGGCCATCGGAACCCTTGTGGGTGTTAATCTTATCGTGAGCGGTTTTACCCGGCTGATGTACTCGGCGGCAGCTCGGAAGGAACTGTCTTGATAGCAGAAAATGCGCGACTGCCCGTGATTGCGATACTGGGAGATCGCACTCCGGGTTGTAACGGATAGATGTTCAAACATGAGATTTTCAAATTCAAACATAAAAGGAGAATAATTATGGACAAGATGATCGTAGTTGTATTCGACAGTGAGAGCAAGGCGTACGAGGGCTCCAAGGCCCTGAGGGAATTGCATGCCGATGGCAGTATTACCCTTTACGCGACGGGCGTGATAGCGAAAGACGCCGGCGGGAAGGTGACCGTCAAAGAGGCGGCCGACGAGGGCCCACTCGGAACGGCCGTGGGTCTGATCACCGGGAGTTTGATCGGCGTGCTTGGTGGGCCCGTGGGTCTCGCGATCGGCGCCGGCGCCGGGACGTTTGGGGGTATCCTTTACGACCTTGCGACCGTCGGGGTTAGCGAGGACTTCCTGGCCGAGGTCGGGGCACGCCTGCAACCAGGCAAAACGGCCGTCGTCGCCGAAGTGGAAGAGGAGTGGACGATGCCAGTCGATACCCGCATGGAGGCCGCGGCAGGTGTCGTCTTCCGCCGGACAGTCGGGGAAGTCCGGGACGCCCTGATCGAAAGGGACAGTGATGCACTCGAGGCCGAGCTCGCCCAGTTGAAGGCCGAGTACGCTCAGGCAACCGGGAACGCCAAGGTCAAGCTCCAAGCAAAGATGGACGCGACCAAGGCCAAGCTGAAAGCCACGCATGACCGTGCCACGGCGGCGCTCGAGGCCGCGAGACAAAAGATGGACGCGAAGATCAAGTCCCTGCAGAAGCAGGCAGCCAAGGTGAAGGGTGATTCTAAGGCCAAGATCGAGGCGCGCATTGCCGAGGTGCAGTCCGAGTACAAGCGGCGCTCTGACAAGCTGAAGCAAGCGTGGGAACTCACCAAGCAGGCGCTGGCAGCGTGAACTCGAATCTCTAAACGACAGCCCGGTCCAAAGGCCATGCACGGAGGCTCCTTGCGTAGTCCGTGATGCACCGATAGTAAGGTTCATGATCGAGCAGGCCGAAAGGGTTGGATCGGTTTTTTTAAACGTTCTATATGCCGAACAAACAGGCAAAAAAAGGAGGCAGGCTATGTCAGATTTAATTGTGGTGGGATTCAAGAATAACAGGTTCAAGGCATCGGATGTTCTCAATCAATTGCGGCAGATGGATGAGGCGTGGGCAGTAAACTTGTACGATGCGGTCGCGGTCCACCGGGACTATAAGGGTAAGCTCCGTATCGACCAGAGCTACGACCCGACGACGGGTGAAGGGGCGGCCTGGGGAGGTCTATGGGGCTCATTGCTCGGGGCTATTCTTGCCATCCCCTTCACCGGCGGTGTAAGCGCAGCCGTCGCAGCCGGAGCGGTCGCAGCGGGGGCCCTGGGTGGCGGGGCTCTTGGCGCCACAGCCGGTGCCATCGATGCCGACTGGTGGAAGGAGGATTTCGGGATCTCCGACGAGTTTGTGAGAGACATCGGTGAGACCATCCAGCCTGGAGACTCAGCCATTTTCACGCTCATCAGCGCAAGCCCGAAGGAGGCCATCAAGCGGTTTTCGGGTTACGGCGGTAAGGTCCTCAGTACAACGCTGAGCGACGAACAGAAAGCGAAGATCGAGAAAGTACTTAACCAGGGGCGAATTCCTAAGGCTGCTTGAGGTGAAGCACGAGGACACAGCCGGCAGCAATGGCGCTGCCGGCTCATTTTATGATACGGCATGGGATATCGACCTGAGAAAGGTCGAAGAAAAGTTGAGGGAGTACAGGTGCGGAGCAGCGACAGGGATTACGAAACTATTTTTAGCATGAAACACGAATAATAAAGGAGGAGAAAAATGAAAAAAGTTCTGGCGGTTATGCTTGCTATAGCGGTAGTGGCGGTCACCTATGGATCGAAATTTGCCGAGGCACAGAAATCTGAAGAGATGCCGGTGGCTGGTGGGGCGGTTCTGGGCGTTACGGTTAATGAGATAGTAGCTTTGGCAAACGGATGGAGCGCCAAGAAGCAGATCCTTGGGCACGATGTGTATAACGACAAGAACGAGAAGGTTGGCAAAGTGTATGACATCATCATTGCACCGGACAAGGCGGTTTCTTTCGGGATCATCGAGGCCGGCGGATTCCTGGGCATTGACAGGCATGACGTGGCAATCCCTGTAAATCAGTTCAAGATGCAGAAAGGCAAGATTGTTCTGCCAGGGGCGACCAAAGATGCCATCAAGGGGATGCCTAAGTTCCAGTACGCTAAATAGAAATCTGTCCACTCGTCCTATCTCGAAAGACAGGACGAGTGGGCGGATGGAAACTACAACAACAGCAGGACGTATTCGTTAGATGTTCAATTTATCAATACTCGCATGCCGGTGGACTACACAATACTCAGATAGCGCAACTATCATTGACTTCCTCCAGCCAGTTTTCATCTGAGTATAACTTGATTAATGTCCAACAAATATCTCAATTGACGGAGGTCATCGATGCCGTCCACCATCTCAGTTGATCACACCGCACAAAGAGTATACACTGCGGGTATTGGCCAAGTAACGTATCAGGATGTCATAGACCATCTAAAACAAGAAGAGATAAATAATGGGTTACCGTATTCTGAACTAATTGATGCCACAGGTGCAACATCCGCCTTTTCTGCAGATGAAATACGTAGGATCGCGGACTACATCCGTGTTCTTGGACGCAACTATAAGCTTGGAAAAGCAGCAATCATAGTGAAGGATGATGTGACATACGGCATGATCCGGATGTTGGGTATACTCCTCGAGGATGTTATCGAGACGAACGTCTTCCGTGATAAAGCCGAGGCCATCAATTGGCTTGGTTGGTAAACCTTTGAGACCAGCTATTTATTCATTAGAATATTACTTGTAAAGCATGCTCAGTTTCAAATATGCGACAGCCACTGCAATCCTGATCGGCGTGCTGGCCTTTGTGTTGCCGGGGATCACGATGACCACCCTGGTGATTATTTTCGGCACCTCTGTTTTCGAACAGGCTGAAAATTTTGCCTGCATGCAATGAATTTGAGCACTTAAGGAGTCGACCATGAACGAACCGGGATCGTCACCAAAAAAACACGACCGCGAGGATGAAAGGAAGCGCCAGGAGCAAAGTCAGCGTCGGCTTCGTTTCGGCATCAGCTACTTGATCACGAGCCTGATTATCTTGTGGCTGTTCCAGGTACTTGTTTTGAATCCTCTGAGCCGGGGCAACGAAATTCCTTACAGCGAGTTTAAGAATAAACTGGCTGCTGCTCAAATCGTAAAGGTAACCATCGGCGAACGGGGCATCGTTGGCGAGATGAAAAACCCCAAACCTGGAGGAGCTCCTCCGGCCGTCCCGTTTAATACTGTCCCTGCGCCTTCGGGCGACACCAAGCTGATTGAAGAGTTGCAAAACGCAAATGTTACTTACCGTTTCGAGCCTCCACCGAGCCCTCTCGGTGGCATTTTGCTGAACTTTCTGCCGCTCGCGCTTCTCGGCGGTTTTTGGTATATGGCCTATCGGCGAGCGGGCGGGGCCGCTGGCGCAGGACAAGGCGGCATCTTTGGGATCGGAAAGAGCAAAGCGACAGAGGTCAGGCCCGAGGACGTTACGGTCACATTCAAAGATGTGGGCGGGGCGGATGAAGCCATTGCCGAGCTCCAAGAGATCATCCAGTTCTTGAAGGCGCCCGGGCAATTCTCTCAACTCGGTGGCCATATCCCCAAGGGCGTGTTGCTCGTCGGGCCCCCGGGCACCGGCAAGACACTGCTGGCCAAGGCTACTGCCGGCCAGGCTCACGTTTCGTTCTTCGAGACCAGTGGCTCCGAATTCGTTGAAATGTTCGTGGGGGTCGGCGCAGCACGCGTACGAGACCTGTTCGAGCAGGCACACAAGGCAGCTCCTGCAATCGTTTTCATTGACGAGATTGATGCCATTGGTCAGAGCCGGGGAGGTGTAATGCGCATGGGCAGCAACGACGAGCGTGAGCAGACCCTCAATCAGTTGCTGGCCGAGATTGACGGGTTCAAAACCGACATCGGCGCACCGGTGATCATCATGGCTGCCACCAACCGCCCTGAGGTGCTCGACCCGGCACTTTTGCGCGCGGGCCGCTTCGATCGCCAGATTGCCATTGGCAATCCAGATCTCGTCGGCCGAATGCAAATCCTGGGGATTCATAGCAAGAACGTAAAGCTGGCGGCAGACTTCGAATTGGAGCGGGCCGCCCGGATGACAGCCGGTTTCAGCGGCGCTGATCTGGCGAATGCCATGAATGAGGCAGCATTACTCGCTGCCCGAAACAAGGCCGCGGCAGTTACGTTGAATGATTTCGAAGCTGCCATCGAACGGGTAATTGCGGGTTCCGAGAAAAAGAGTCGGGTAATGAACGAGCAGGAACGAACTACGGTTGCATACCACGAGTCTGGCCACGCGCTGGTGGCTGAACTGGTGCCATATGGCGAACCGGTCAGCAAGATCAGCATCGTTCCACACAGCCGTGGCGCCTTGGGCTACACGATGCAAATGCCGACCGAAGACCGCTATCTGCTCACGATCGACGAACTGAAGGACAGGATCGCCGTTATGCTGGGCGGGCGCGCCGCCGAGATGGTGGAGTTCGCGACCATCAGCACCGGGGCCAGTGACGACATTATGCGGGCAACTGGGCTGGCCCGCCGTATGGTCACGGAATTCGGCATGAGTGAAAAGCTCGGCTCGGTGCGCTACGCAGGTCAACAGCTCCAATACCTGGGCGGATCGGTCGAGGACAATAGCCAGATCAGTTCAGAGACTCGTCAGGTGATCGATACGGAAGTCCAGCGCCTCGTGACCGAGCAGTACGACCGAGCTCAGGCATTAATGAAGGACCGCCACACGGCCCTTAAAACACTGGCCCAGCAACTGCTGAAGCAAGAGACGGTGAGCGGCAGCGTCGTGAAAGAGGCACTGGAAAAGAGTCCGAATCCAGGATCTCCTGCAGATGGCGCCCAATTGCAGAGTCATGCCAAGAGGTGATTGGTTGAGTTTGTGTCGGAACGCGTTGTCGATGTGTGAGCAGTCATCAACGAGATCACCGTAAATCGGCAGCATCCAGTCGGAGGGCAGGTATTAATTACAGGCCATGGCAACATCCTGCGGGCCCTTGTGAAATATTTGGAGGAGGTCCCAGACCAACATATCGTTGATCTGGACATTTCCACTGGGGTACAGGTAGTACAGGAACTTGATGACGACCTCAAGTTTCTACGTCACTATTATCTTGGACACCCCGGAACAAACTAGAGGATTTCGTTCTATAGGAATATTTAACATATGAAAAGTGCCAAAGTTATAAGATTCGATCGCAACGTCCACCGGGCAGGCGATATTATCGGTGTGCTGGTCAAGTACGGCATAGCCGATTGGGTCAAGGGCCTGGATGTCCCGTGGATCCAGGATCGCATTCGGAGCGCTGACGGCCAGCACATCCCCGACCTTAAAATCGAGGAGCGTGTGCGTCTCGCCTTGACCGAACTCGGCACTACCTTCATCAAGCTCGGCCAGATGCTCAGCACGCGGCCCGACCTCGTCGGCCCTGAAATGGCCGGGGAACTGGCCCACCTGCAAACTGACACGCCGGCCGATCCGCCCGCCACGGTCCGGGCCACGATGGAAGCCGAGTTCGGCAAACCGCCGAACAAGCTGTTTGCGCATTTCAAAGAGGAGCCCCTGGCCTCGGCCTCGATCGCCCAGGTTCATGTTGCCCGGCTGCATTCGGGCGAGCACGTCGTCGTCAAAGTCCAGCACGCCGGCATTGAGGACAAGATCATGCCCGACCTCGATATCCTCGGCGACCTGGCCGAGTTGGCGGAAAAGCATTCTTCCCAACTGCGTCCCTACCAGCCCGAAGCGGTCGTCCGGCAGTTCCGCCGTACCCTGCTGCGCGAGCTGGATTTTACCTTCGAACTCCGTAATCTCGAGGAGTTCGCGAAAAATTTTGCCCAGGACGACACCGTCCATTTCCCGCGCGCTTATGCGCCGTTCTCGACGCGCCGTGTTCTGACGATGGAAAAGCTGGACGGCATCCTCGGCACCCACCCCAAGGCGCTCGCCAACTCGGGCGTTGACCTCAATGAATTCGCCCATCGCGGCGCCACGATGTATCTCCAGATGATATTCCGCGATGCGTTTTACCATGCCGACCCGCATCCCGGTAACCTCATGCTCCTGCCCAACGGTGTGGTCGGGGTGCTTGATTGTGGTATGGTCGGACGCCTCGATGAAGTACTGGCGGAAGGCCTCGATGACATGCTCATGGCCGTCGTGAAACACAACTCGGTGGACCTGGAGGAAGCACTCCTTCGTGTCGGCTCCGCGCCGACCACCACGCCCCGCGACCTTTTGCGCGCCGACCTCACCGATTTCATCGCCGACTATGTCGGCCAGTCCATTCAGGACATGAACCTGAGCGACGCATTGAACAACCTATTTGAAATCATCCGGCGCTACACCATTACCTTGCCGCCCCAGCTTTCGATGCTGTTGCGCACGCTGGTCGAGTTGGAGGGGACCGCTCAGCGGTTGAATCCTGACTTCAGCCTCGCCGAAGTGATCCGCCCGTTTTACAACACGATGGTCCGCAAGCGGCTCTCTGTCCGGCGTATCCTGGGCCGGCTTCAGCATGCGTATAGCGACTGGGAACGGCTCGCGGCGTCCCTGCCGCGCGACCTGAACGACGTTCTCAAGCGTATGCGCGAGGGCACCTTCTCAGTCCACCTGGACCACCGTCATATCGACCCGGTGATCAACCGCTTGGTACTCGGCGTGATGACCGCCGCGCTGTTTATCGGTTCCTCCCTGCTCTGGAGCATGAAAGCTCCACCGACCATCAAGGATGTTTCGGTAGTCGGAGGGGTCGGTTACTTCGTAGCGGCTTATCTCAGTTGGCGCCTGTTGCGCGCCATAAAAAAGTCCGGCGACATCAATTCGAATAAATAGACACGCATACATGTAAGTGGAGAGAGCATAAGGAAATCTATAGATCTCCGGATCGCCTTGGCGACCGATACCAGGAGGGTTTATGGAAAGCAGACTTCATATACTCATTGCACAGATCAAGGATCTTGAGCAGGAACTTGTCCAAGAGATCCAGAAGAAGGAAGAGGAGTATCACTATAAGATATTGGGTAAAAAGGTGACTTTTGAGGAGTGGATCAAACACGAACAGAAAGCGCTCGTCATGAAGATTATCCCTTATATTCGCGAAGCGGCTTTTTTGAACATTCTTACCGCGCCGATCATCTGGGCGGTACTGCCCGCGGCGCTCTTCCTTGATCTCATGATAACCCTGTATCAGACTATCTGCTTCCCGGTTTATGGCATTCCAGAGGTTCAGCGTAGTGATTATATCGTGCTGGATCGTCACTCCCTGCCTTACCTCAACATCATTGAAAAAGTCAATTGCGAGTATTGTGCATACTTTAACGGCCTGGTCGCCTATGCCCAGGAGATCGCCGGTCGGACTGAGCAGTACTGGTGTCCGATTAAGCACGCGCGCAAGATCACGACACTACACAGCCGCTATATCAAATTTCTCGAGTATGGGAACGGTCCCGCTTATCGGGAAAATATCGAAATGATCCGACGCGATTATTCAGATCTTCAGTAGGTACCTAGAATTCATAACGGTATATTTGAACTTTTGATCAATCGGGCTTCGTCGTAACAGCCGAAAATCCTTTGGAGGTAAAATCAAGAACGAACAAAAAAAATGGACTGGCACAAAACTAGAATCCTTGATGGACATGCTGGCAAGTGAGGACGGCATGATTCGTCAGAAGCGGGAGTCGTTGGTCGCTCTTGGTGGACCAGCGTCTCTTCCCTCACCCAAGCATTGCAGAATTCCAGATCGGATCAAACGCAGGTCGGATTCTGTATTACTGCGCTAGGGAGCGCACCACGTATTATGAATCAGAAAGAGGATAGCTTCGACGATTTGCTTGAAATTATGATGAAGGCTGTAAAATTAGACGGGATTCCGGAATCCGTGCCCGAGGCTGCATATGAACTCCTTGAGCGTATATCGGCACAGTAAACTGTGTATCATCGAGCCAAATGCAATCGGGCTTCGCCTATGGCGAATACAACGCCGCGATGGAGAGGTGATAGCTTGAGAAAGATCAACATTTATCGCTGACGTTATAGCGTTTGTCCGCGTCTTTCATCCATTATAACTTTCGGGTCTTCAGAAATGAGCGGGGTGTACAATGGCAAAAGGCGAGATAAAGGCGCAAAGCACTAGCCTACCCTTTCTTCAGGGGATACTCCCCATCAAAGGATCCAGGGTATTGCCAGATATCATAGCTGGTCTCACGCTGTCTGCCCTCGCCATTCCTGAGGTGATGGGATACACAAAAATCGCCGGTACCCCGGTGATCACGGGCCTCTACACCATCCTCATTCCGATGATTCTTTTCGCACTTTTCGGTTCATCCAGGCATCTCGTCGTCGGTGCGGACTCTGCCACAGCGGCTATTCTCTCCGGTACACTAACCGGGATGGCCGCGTCTGGGTCGGCTGAGTGGCTTGCACTGGCAGAAGTCCTCGCGCTCCTGTCGGCAGGTTTCCTGATTGCCGCACGTGTCATTCGCGTGGGGTTCCTTGCTGATTTTCTGTCGAGAACTGTGCTCGTAGGGTTCCTGTCAGGCGTGGGCGTCCAGGTCGCCCTTGGCGCGATCTCGAGTATGTTAGGACTCCCCAGGGGAGGGCATGGACCAATACACAAGATCATCAACGATTTATCCCTGATCGAGCAGACGAATTTCTATGCCCTGGCTATCTCCATGGCAGTAATTGCAGTCATTATTGGATCAAGAATAATTTCGACAAAGATTCCAGGTGCACTGATTGCCGTGACGGCTGCCATTGTCGTCAGCTCAGTGCTCAACCTTGAAGCTCGCGGCGCGCATGTACTTGGCGCGGTTTCGAGTGGCCTGCCAGAGCTGGGTCTACCGGACGTGCATTGGGATGAGGGCCTCATCCTGAAGTTGCTTCCCACCGCGTTCGCCATGTTCGTGGTGATCCTGACCCAGAGCGCGGCGACATCCCGCGCATATGCAACCCGCTACGGCGAGCGCATCAGCGAAGATGTAGATTTGATAGGCTTGGGCCTTGCTAATATTGGAGCCGCGTTTAGTGGCACATTTGTTGTGAACGGAAGCCCGACCAAGACTCAGATGGTCGATAGTGCCGGCGGTCGTAGTCAGCTCGCGCAAATCACCACAAGCGTTATTGTCTTGGTTGTGCTGCTGTTTCTGACGGTTCCGCTGGCCAGCATGCCCATTGCTGCTCTCTCCGCCGTGGTCTTCCTGATCGGCATCGAACTGATCGATATCAAGGGGATGCGAAAGATCTGGGTACAACGCCCGTCGGAATTCTGGGTGGCGTTGATCACGGCTATCGTGGTGGTCTGCGTCGGCGTAGAGAAGGGCATTGTCCTCGCGATGGTACTGTCACTCATAGAGCACGTGCGTCGAAGCTACCGAAGCCAGAACGCTGTGCTCGCACCTGAAGCGACGGGTGGCTTGAGGTCGTTGCCAGTGACAACTCCCGAACAAATCCGGCCCGGTCTAATAGTATACCGCTTCGCTCACACTATGTACTATGCAAATGCAGAACAGCTATCGATGGAGGTTGCCAACCTCGCTAATGGGGCAGAACCTCCCCTGGTCTGGTTCTGTATCGATGCCTCTGCGGTAGCCGATGTTGATTTCTCAGCAGCCGTAACCCTACGCGAAATCTGTGGTAATCTCAAAGCACAGGGAATCCGGCTTGTGTTCGCCGAGGTTGTCGACCTTGTCAAGGCCGAGTTGGACAGGTACGAACTCACTGATCTGGTAGGGAAAGACGCAGTCTACCAAACTATCAGCGCTGTAGTAAGTGCATATGACACGAGGTCGTCCCGCGACATTTCGAGGAAGTGAGGATATTATCTCTGCCGCTCTTCCAGTTTGTGCACACAGCAGGTATTCCACCTTTGCCTTCCTTGAGTAATGCATCTTATTGATGATTAACTTTCAGCCAAATTTCCAGTGGTACGAAAATCCCAGAGGAGCGGTATTAACGAAACCCTTCAGCTATCTTTTTGTCTGATGAGCGGGATGTCCGGTCGTTGACAAATCTGGCGGCAATGCTCCGGTACAATCCCAGCAAACACTCGACAGTACGATCACAAGGCAAGTCAAGCGGTTACTATGAGTGAGCGTATCGACTACCGTTCCGGCAGTTTCGGTACTGCCTACCTGCAAGCGCATCCTCAGGAACCGCTCTGCTCGTCGTCTGGTTTGCCTTCTATTCGTATGCGCCATGAAGTTCGGGAGCTACGCTAGCGTCGTCATCACTCAGCGAGATTCCTGCTTGTGGTTGCTGGCTGCGTGCAATACCGTTCGGGCATTTGCAGTATCGACCATCGATGGTTCGTTGTTAGTTGGCAGTGAGCCTGCATTTGCAGTATCGTCCTCTCGCAACGTCGCCTATCACACACCACTCAACGAAAGTTGAGCGGTGTGTCGGACAGCTTGAACGGTTATAGGTGATCGAAGCAAGGGCTTCAATGCGATTTTTCAGAAGGCGTGGATGAGAGTCGAATCGCGTAACCTATTGTATTCAGGCCCGGGAAAGTGATGTGATATAACATCATGTTATGTCATATCATATAACATCACTTTTTGAAGAAAAGGCGTCCGACACCTTGTCGGACAGTCGAAGTGAATTGATAACCGATTTGGCAATAAAAAGTCAGCCATGCTTTTGATAACAATCAACATTATTAGCGTCGGACACCTGTCCGACGCGTCTGACGCCCGCTTGATGTTCGGAAGCAACAGTAATTGGTTCCGCTTTAATTCAATTATTGTGAACCGCATCCAAAGAATAGGCAATTAATGGCCGTAACCCTCGAGCCGCGTATTCGAACGTTTTGTACAGATATAGCATGAATGATCCTGAATAACGGTATCGTCGTACGCAACACTCAAGTCGCGTCTGGATCAACGGATCATATCCCCGCCAGCAAGATAATGTCGGATAATGATCAATCCATTCATCAACCGTGAAGGTCAGGAGTTTAATGATCTCCTGTCTTGCTGACATATTGCCTTTTTGCGCAATCCGTACAAGTGAAATACTGATGATATCCCGAAAATGTTCGTCATTCCTGTCCACAGGAGCAAGGAACGTATAAAGCTTGTCGTGGTATCTGTTAAGAACAATATCGACCTCCTCCTTATTCCTGTACGCTCGTTTTACCGTCTTGCGAAGTGAGCCTGTCCACAGCCTCTGAGACTTGTGGTCCAACCTGCGAGTGATACGGTCCCAGTCTATGCCTCCATCCTCTAACCGGATATTCTTCTGAATGAATCGATACGCGCGGGGAGCATGCACGCGCACCCATGACCGGCCGAAGGCTTGAGGATGTTTTTCCATCAGCTGCTTGTTTATTTCAGCAATTGCAGAATCGAAATCCATGATAGCTCTTTCTTCCCCTCAAAGGGTCGGTAGCATATCAAAAATCGCCCCCTTTCGGTATATGGAAAAAATCGCTGCATGCTGGTACCGTGCAGCATGCAGCTCGTAACGATCAAAATAGTCGCCGAACTCCTGATGGTCAAACAATCTACGCTTTACTCCTGGGTCCACAACGGTTCTATCCCCTTCCATAAGCTCAACGGCCTGATACGTTTTGACATGGACGAGATCGAAAACTGGGTGAAGACATCGAGACAAGCGCATCGCGCCACCGGCCCGGCGGCTAAGAGAACAGCAAATCAGGACATAGATAAAATCGTCAAGAAGGCCATTGATAGCGCAAGGGGTAGAGAGTATAATTCATCCAACGGGAAACCAGGCCACATACAGGGTCTCAGGAAGGAGTGATATGGGACTGTATAAACGAGGCCAAGCCTGGTGGATGAGTTTTACTTGGAATGGAAAGCAGTATCGAAGACCGACAGAGACGACCAACAGGAAGCTGGCGGAAAAGATTTACGGCAAGGTATTGACCCAGATCGCTGAGGGCAAGTGGTTCGAGAGTGTGCCCGGTTCGGACAAAACCGTTCGGGAACTTCTGGCGCACTATATCAAGGTCCATACAGCGAAGAACAAAGTACCGTCAAGCCTGGTTCGTGATGAAGGGATCGCAAAGCGCCTAAATGCGGCATTCGGGGACGTAACCCTTAACAAACTTCGACCCCGCGATATTTCGGAGTTTAAAATACGGCGGCGGGAAGAAGGCGCAGCGGCGAACACGGTCAACAACGAACTGGTGCTTCTGGGGCATGCCTTCAACCTTGCGATGCGGGAATGGGAGTGGGTCGATTCAAATCCCGTAAGCCGCGTTTCCAAGGAAAAGGTGAACAACAAGGTTGAGCGCTGGCTTACCAACGAGGAAGAGCAAAGCATTTTGGCGCTCTCCCCTGCCTGGCTCCGGGAAGTGGTCATCTTCGCAATCAATACGGGGCTACGGCAAGGCGAACTGATGAACCTCACCTGGGACCGGGTCGATCTCTTTCGGAAGACGCTGACGATCCTTGAACAGAAGAACAAAGGTAAGGACACGCTGCCCCTGAACGAGCTAGCCCTAGATGTATTAAAGGCTCGTTACAAGGTCCGTTCGATCAAATCGAACCGGGTCTTCTTCAACAGTGAGGGCGAACGGCTGGATGCAAGCAATCTCAGGCGGTCGTTCTATCTGGTTGTTGAGAAAGCGAAGGTGAGCAAGTGTAGGTTCCACGACCTGCGGCACACCTTTGCGACGCGGCTCGTTCAGGCAGGAGTTGATCTTTACAAGGTTCAGAAGCTGATGAGGCACAAATCCCCTATCATGACTCAACGGTATGCCCACCACTATCCCGAAAGCCTTCGGGATGGCGTTGAGACTCTGGATAAAAATTATCACATTTTTATCACAGAGCAAAGAAAAGGGGCTACAGCAATTGCTGTAACCCCTTGAGTTGATTGGTAGCGGGGGCCGGATTTGAACCGACGACCTTCGGGTTATGAGCCCGACGAGCTACCGGACTGCTCCACCCCGCGATGAGAAATGCATATTAAACGACATGCTCTCCGATGTCAAGTAAATTATGCCAAATCACAGGATCTTAGGCTGCTTCGTATCGAGGAACATGTTCATGACCGCCGACGGCGCGCTGGAGATCGTGCCGGCGGTCATGATCGGTGACTTGTTGATGAACTGGTTCGGCTTGTGCGAGGCGATCGTGATCTCCGGCGGCTGGGTGTGGATCGTGAAAGACCAGTTCATCTCGAAAGCGTTGCCCGCCTTGTCGACTACGTTCAGTTTGATCCTGCGGCCTCCGTCGGCAGCGGGGCCGACGGCGTGTAGGTGATCTTGTTCGCGGCGGCCTGCGCGGCTGCCGACACGTCCCGTCCGTCGACGAAGAGCCCGTGTCGGTCGTGCTGACGCCGATTCCGTCGTCGACGTATTCCGCCGAGATCACGGGTTGGCATTGTTGATCAGGCCGTATTTGCGGGGTTCAGGCTCGAACCGATGTTCACGACCGGCGGCTGCCCGTCAGCAGCCGGCTTTTCCCGGCCGGGAGCCTTCTTCGCAGCCGCGCCGGCAAATCCCGCCTGGAGAAGGAAGATAACTGCGAAAAGGATGGCACCATAGCGCTTCGTGATTTATTTCCCCCTGTACCGATGACTTTAAAACAACTATGATGGTAGTAAAACAGTATATTTTAGTCAATGCATATTTATTTGTTTTCATAGACATGCTGCGAATATGTTCAGGAATCCTGGGCCGCTCCGAAGTCGCTTGTTGACAAGGTCTTTTTTATTCAGTTATAATAAGATAGTTTTAGTTTCGCCGCGTCGCATCCGGGCGCACAGAACAATAACAGAACAATATATGAAGCGACGGACCACCCTTATTGCAGCTGCTGCTGCGCTCATCGCCTGCCTGCCCCTGGCCCAGGCCCGGGCCGACATTTTCCAGTATACCGACGAAAACGGCGTTCTCAATTTCACGAACGTGAACGGCGACGGCAGGAAGCACAAGCGCGTGCGGTCCGAGCCGGCGCAGGCAGGCCCGGCCACCACACAGGCCCCTGCAGGGAAGCCGACGCCAAGCCACCTATCGTCATCGAACATTCCGAGCGTGTACCTCGACATCATCAACAGCGCCTGCGAGCGCCACGGAGTCGACCCCTCGCTGGTCCATGCCATCGTCAAGGTGGAGTCTGACTTCAATCCCTACGCAACCTCGAACAAGGGAGCAATGGGCCTCATGCAGTTGATGCCGGAGACCGCCGTGAACATGAACGTCAGGAACACGTTCAACCCGGCGGAGAACATCGATGGAGGGGTCAAGTACCTCAGGTACCTGATCGACCGGTACGAGGGGAATCTCTCGCTCGCCCTCGCGGCGTACAATTCGGGGGAGACGGCGGTCAGGAAATGGGGCACCATACCGCCCTTCAAGGAGACGCAGAGCTACGTCCAGCGGATCATGAAGATCTACAACGGCGGTACAGCCCGGAGCTTCGCCACGGGCTGTACCATCTACATGGGTTACAGCGAGGACGGATCCCTCGTCCTCACTGACAATCCCTCCGGCCGTTCAGGCGGCAAGCTCAAAGCCCGGAAGAAAAGCCTGTGAAAGAATCAATGATCAATGAGGAATTAAGAATAGTAACTCCTGATTCCCCATTCCTGATTGTAGCCCCCTGCCTGTTCACTCCTACTTCCTCATTCCTCACCCTTAATTCTAATCCCCTACACCCACACCACCTTGTCGAAGTCCTGCATGCCCTCCACGATATGGTTCGTCGTGCCCCGCTTGCCGACAGCGAGCCGGGATTCCAGGTCATAGTGCTTGAGACAGGTTCCGCAGGAGTAGATCTCGACGCCCATGCCCTCGATCTCCTTCAGTACGCCGATGACCTCCTCGTTCACGGTCGTGAGCTTCACGCCGGCGTTCAGGAAGAAGATCGTGTGCGGCAGTTGCTGATTGACCTTCATGGTATCGAAGAAACCCTTCATGAGCTTGCTGCCCAGATCCTCGTCCTTGCCCAGGCTGTCGGTCCCGATGATCAGCAAGAGGATTTTCTTCTTTTCCTGAAATTCCGGACTCCGGACACCCTGCGCTCGTTCGTTCGCAGTCGTTAACGCCGCGTGCACGTCCCGCGGCTGCGAACCGGTCTTGCAGGCGTAGCCCTTCACGACCTTCACGAACCAGTCCTTCCCCTCTTTCCGCGTTTCGGCGAACATGCCCTTCTGCGCCGCGAACCCGGCGACATTGAGCGCCGACTCCTCATTGTCGACGACGACCTCGACGATACCCTCGGAGACCTTCGCCAGGGCCTCCTCGGCCATCATGACCGGCATGGGGCATGCTTTTCCGCGCGCATCGATCTGCATAGGCACCTCTCAGAATAAACTGATGACCTGACTACTGCCTGTTCCTCTACGGCGTCGACGAAAGGGAATCAGGAGAGCGGCCCCTTGCTCTCCTGATTCTTTCCAAAAACGCTCTCTATCTTGCTCGTGACGATATCTGCGGTAAAGGGTTTGACGATATAATCATTGACGCCGAGCGCCTTCGCTTCGATAACATGCCCCTTTTCCGCGTCGGCGGTCAGCATGAAAATTACCAGGTCCTTCAAGTCAACGTCGCTCCGCATGATTCTGATCAGGCTCACGCCGTCCAATTTGGGCATGTTCCGGTCGCAGAGCAGGAGATCATACCGTCTCCGCTTGAGTTCGGCCAGCGCCTCAACGCCGTCTTTGGCCTCGGATATGTTGGAGAAACCCATCTCCCTGAGGATGGAGATCACCGAACTGCGTACCGGTTCGGTATCGTCTGCAACGAGTATTCTTATATATCGGTAATCCTTCATTGCCAACCCCGCACCGGTTCAGGGAAAGGTCCCTGCAGGACAGACGCCCCTCCCCCAGGAGCCAGGAGACCCCCTCTCATGACACGACTTCCCTCGGTTTACGGCGCATCATCCCCGGCTGCAAGTCGCGGGATTCACAGCCGAGCGCGGATAGCTGTGCCGCGCTTGTTGCCAGAGCGTGAGTGTAAGGTTGATGCATGGTTTTTGTCAATGGAATTGACGGGGTTTGCGCATGCAACGCCCCCTACAGCAAACTGGCCCACACCTTGACGGCCGTTGCGAGGATCAAGGCCGCGAGCAGCCATCTCAGGAACCGCGTGTTCGTCTTTTTTCCCATGATGCTGCCCCATCGCGCCGCGGGAATAGCGCCGACGAGGAGGGGGATCGCCAGTTGGAACGGGACCTGGCCCGTCGCGAGCTTGCCCACAAGCCCCGCCGATGACGAAAAGAGCCCGATCGCGAGGGTGCTTCCGAGGGCGACCCGCAGCGGAATCTTAAGCACGTACAGGAGGACGGGGATCAGGATGAAAGCGCCGCCCTGCCCGACGAGGCCAATGGTGAACCCGAGAACGATCCCGATCGCTACCGCCAGGCCTTTATTGAAGGTGACCGTGTCCTCCGTCATCTCGTCGCGGGCATGGCTCCGGGGGACCAGCATCATCGCCGAGGCTATCAAAGCCAGCACGCCGAAGACGATCAGGAGCGCTCCGTCGGGAATCCGCTTCGAGACCAGCGCTCCCATGAGCGAGGACAGGAACAGGGAAAGGCCGAGCGCGAGGACGAGCGGTCTGTTCACGAGGGCGTTCTGGTGATAGTAGAACAGGGCCGCGAGCGCCGCGAAAAAACCCTGCGTCATCGTGAGGCCGGTCACGCTCTTGACGTCGATGCTGCCAAGTCCAAGCAGCTGCGGCACATACAGCAGCAGTGGGAACATGACGATGCCGCCGCCGATGCCGAGCAGGCCCGAGAGGAACCCGACCGACAACCCAACGAGGAGCAGGAACAGGGCCAAGCCGGCGTCCATCAGTGCTCCACAAAAATGCGCTTTTGTTCCCCTTCGGTGCCCCCGGACACGTCGCCGATATACGCCGCCGTGATGTTCTCTTTCTGCAGGGCCGCGACGAGCCGGTCCTTCCTGTCCTTCGGAACGAAGATGAGCAGGCCGCCCGAGGTCTGGGCGTCGTTCATCAGGACGCGGTCGATCGCAGATACGTCCCTGTTCCATTCCACGAGAGGATCGTAGTTCTTCTGGTTGGCCCTCGTGCCCGCCGGCACCATGCCCATCTCAGCGATCGTTTTTGCTTCGGGGAAGATCGGCAGGCTTCGCGCGTGCAGCCGCGCCGCCAGTTTGCTTGCGATCAGGACCTCGGAGAGGTGCCCGATCAGCCCGAACCCGGTGATGTCCGTTGCCGTGCTGACACCGATTTCGAGCATGATCTCGCCTGCCCGCCTGTTCAGCGTCGCCATGGACCTCGTAAAGGTTTCCGCCGTCTCCGCGCTGCACCTGCCGGCCTTGATCCCTGTCGAGATGATGCCGGTGCCGATGGGTTTTGTCAGGACCAGCGCGTCGCCCGACCTGGCCTTCGTATTGTCCAGGATCCGGTCGGGATGGACCGAGCCCAGGACGGCATAGCCGAACTTCGGCTCTTTGTCCTTGATGGTATGGCCCCCGATGACCGGCACGCCGGCCTCAGTCATCTTCTCGAAGCCGCCCAAGATGATCCGTTTGTTGATCTCCCGGAAATCCTCGCTGCCCGGGAGAGCGGCAATGTTCAGTGCCGCCATCGCTTTCCCGCCCATGGCATACACATCGGAAAGAGCATTCGCAGCGGCGATGGCGCCGAACCAGTAAGGATCGTCCACGATGGGCGTGAAGAAATCCGCTGTCAGGACCATGGCGAGATCGTTAGAAATGCGGTATACGCCGGCATCATCCGCGTTCGCGGCGCCCACGAGCACATTCTGGTCAATTATTTGTGGCAATTGTCCCAGGACCTGGGACAGATCAGCAGGGCTGAATTTCGATGCTCAACCAGCGCAGCTGGAAAGGTGTGTGAGCTTGATTTCCATGTTCGCCCTCCTCTCTCTTCGTCGTGGTGCGTGGGAAAATTGTCTTTTGATCTTATTGTTTTTTGAACAAATGTCAACGATTTTCCATCATAAGACACTAACCGTCATGACCACCGGCATTGCCGGTGGTTCCGCAAAAGTCAGCAAATAAGCCATCGGTCTCTTTTTTCATGGCAGATGGCTCAGCCCGTGTTTCATTTTCCACAGGAAATATTTTTCGAACCGGACTTTTAAAATTTTCGCCAAGATGGTCTTCTTCATAGAGGAGCTCTGGCGCGGCGGCAGTACGGGATAGGCTTTCATGTACGCGGCCGTATTTCCCATGTCCATGAGACAAACCACACCGATCTCATCGCCGGGTTGTGCGATCGTCCCGGTAATATCCGCTGCAATCGTCGCAGCTGCCGTCTTCGCCATCTTTACGGTCATGAACCCTGTCTTCGGGACACCCGTGGGGACCGGCGTTGCCTCCGGCGGCGCGATCGCTATCGCTACCCCTATGGCGAAGATATTCTTATGCTTCGCATGGCGGTAGTTCTTGTCAACCGGGATGAAACCGCGGGGATTGCCCAGCGGCATGACGGCAGGCACACCCTTGAACGGCGGGGCGATCATGGCAAGCTTAAAGGGCAATTTATTGCCGTCCTTCAGCCGTATCTCACCAGGCGCGACTTCCTGAATAGCCTGGCTCACAAGCGGCTTGATGTCCCTCTCGGCGAACTCATGCTCCATGAAAGTCTTCGATGCGCCAAGTCCGCCTACGCCCATGTGGCCGAGGTAGGGCTCGGACGTGAGATAGACGATAGGGACCTTATGCCTCATCTTCCGGCGTCGAAGCTCGGCGTCCATCTCGAATGCTAGCTCGTAGGACGGGCCAAAGCAACTCACCATCTGTGATGAGCCGAGGACTATGGGACCGGGATTCTCAAGGATCCTCTTCCAGGTCGCCCCGGTCTTTAACGCATGATCCAGCGTGAAGGTGCAGGCAGTGTATCCCTTGTCAGGTCCGAGTCCCGGGATCTCGTCAAAGGCAAGATGCGGTCCTGTTGAAATCACGAGATAATCATAGGGCAGCTCTTTCCCTTTTGAAGTAATGACCCTTGATGGGTCAGCATCTATCTGCTTTGCAGCATCATGAACAAACTCGATCCCCTTCGGTCTCAGGATCTCGCTCACCTTGAGCGTGATGTCCTGCGGCTTTCTCCACCCCATGATGAGCCACGGCAGCGAAGGCAGGAACACGAACCGGTCGTCCTCGCTTACCACGGTCACATCCGCTTTTCTCTTGAGCAGCCGCTTGAGTTCAAAGGCCGCTGTTAAACCCCCGAACGAGCCCCCTAACACGACGATTCTTGACATATATCCTCCCCCTGTACTTATGTTTAAAACAACCCTGTCACCTTCTGGCCTCCCGTAATGATGTCCGTCAACTTGTCGTAGTCGATTTTCTTTACCCGGTCATCCATATCGGAATCCTTGAGACCCCGGAGCCTCTTGTCGTCATCCAGAACATACACGCTGCCTGAAGAAGTCCCCAGCCGTTCCTTCTGGGCAAAATAGACGCCGTTCTGCAGGAGAACAAGATCGGCCCCGCTTTCCTTTGCAAGGGTCAACCCGAGTGCTCCATCGGTGGTATCCGGTGCGCTTTTTATCATCACGATCATAGCAGCCTCCTTTCAGAATATCATTGTCGCTTTCGCTTCTTTCAGCAGCCCGGTGATCTCTTTGCTGCCGACCAACTTCACGTTTTCGAGAAGGTCATCCGATGCGACTCGCTGCGCTTTGAGTGAAGCTACGTCGGCATAGACCGCCACTCCCATATCCAGACAGTCTTTAAGAGTGCTCTCAAGATTGGTGAACCCGGTACCCGTGTCCTCCTGCCCTTTTTTGGCAAGCAGCACCCCGCCATCCACCAGGATCAGGTCCACGCCCATTTCAAATGACACCGCGCCGAGGGCGTGGCGAACGGCCTCAGCCGCATTGATATCGCCGTAAGGAGACCTCTTTAGGATCATCGCAACATTTCCCATGCCAGTATCCTCCTATGCCCCGAGATTGAGCCAGATATCGGTCTCGCCCATGGTTGCAAACAGTCCTTTGAGGGAGCCTACTTCCGTTCCCGCAAGGTAATCGTCTTTCGCCGCACGGCGAAAGTTGAGGCACCCGCCTCAGAGATACACCTTCAAGCCTTTTTGGATGAGCCGGGAGAATTCCTCCTCTGCGTTCAGGATGCCCTTCGCCTTCTGCTTTGTCAGAAAACAGTAAATGCCGTCAGCCGATGCGATCAGATTGACGGTATGGCCTTTGTTGAGTGCCGACTCGGCGATACGGGCGCTCGTCAGCGTGTTCTCGCAGGAATACGGCGATGTTGATAAATACAGCGTAATTGTTTTCGGCATGGCACCCTCCTTTATATGTCGCTGTCACTCATGATCGCTGTCTAGAGCGCCTGCGGTGTAACCGTGCCGTTCCAGGCGATGATCCGGCCGTTCACAACAACCGACGGACGGGCAGTGGGCCTCTTATCTGGCCGTACTCCTGGGATGTCTTCTTGATCACAACGATTTCCGCGCCGAATTCCTTCTCCGTCCCACGGGCGGCCTCCGGGTTGGACATTCAGCGCTTGCCCATGGGGTCGTTCATGTAGAGCATGATTGTGTGCTTCTTCATGCAGATCATCTTCTCCTTTCGCCAGGATAAGTTCCTTTTTTCGTCACCGGGCAGCAGGCCGGCGCGGGAATGTCTTCTTCATACTGTTTTTTGAGGATTTCGAGGAGATCGGGGATGAAGGGTTCTTTAAGGAAGTAGCACTTGAGCCTGCCATCGACGAAGAAATCAACGACCCCGTTCGTGCGAAGCAGCGTCAGATGCTGGGAGATGTTAGGCTGGCTGATATCGAGGGAATCTTCGAAATCGCTCACGCACTTCACGCCTTGGGTGAGCTCTTCGAGGATCTTGATCCGAATAGGGTGGGCGATGACTTTCAGGAGGTCGATTCTTTTCTCTACGGGGACCATATTGTCATATCCTTTCATTAAAAATTCATGCAGAATGGAACTAATATTAAAACATGCAAATATTATTATACTTGCATGCAAATGTCCAGCACTTATTACGGCCTGACCTGCGGCAGCTCGGCAAAATCCAGAAGTATCAGAGTTTGACCTCAAGGCGTTGAATGTATAAACTATAATAACAAGATCGCTTTACCGTTCCGACCGGAGGAATGAATGCCGCAAAACTGTTTCATCGGTATCGATCAGGGCAGCAGCTCAACGAAAGCACTGGCCATCAGCAAAGAAGGCCAGGTCCTGTTCCAGACCCGGCGCGACCTGCCGCTGCCTTTCCGGGCGGGCGACCGCGTCGAATATGATCCCTCCGGGATACTACAAAGCGTCAACGATGCATTGACCGAAGTGGTCCAGACCGTCCGGGCGTCCGGATTCACTCCTGAAGCCATCGGGCTTTCATGCCAGCGGTCTTCCTGCCTGGCCTGGAATGATGGCACCGGCGAGACGCTTTCACCCGTCATCAGCTGGCGGGACATGCGGGGCTCCGCATTCGTTCAGCAGGTCTCGAAGGACCGCGACCGCATATTTGAGCTAACGGGCCTTCCGATCACCCCCTACTACTCAGCATCAAAATTCCGGTGGCTCAGGGAGAATATGCCGGCTCTCGGAAAGGACACGACGGTCTTCGGAACGCTCAGCAGCTTCCTCGCCCAGAGGCTTGTCAAGAAAGAACGGGCGGTGATCGACCACACCCAGGCGGCGCGGACGCAGCTCATGAATATCCGCAAGCTCGATTGGGACCCGGACCTGCTCGCAGATTTCGGCCTCACCGGCATAAGGCTGCCTGACATCGTCCCGGTCATCCATGATTTTGGAGAGGTCATCCTCCCCGCGGGAGCCGTCCCTCTCCGCGCCTGTCTCGGCGATCAGCAGGCGGCCATGGTCGGTCTCGGCGTACTTGAACAGGGCGACGGCGGCATCAATTACGGGACCGGTGGTTTCCTGATGGTCAATACCGGGACGACACTGGTCGCCGCGAAAGGATTGATGGCGTCGGTCCATTATTCGACCGAAGATGAGAGATACTATTTGCTGGAGGGAAGCGTCAATGCCGCCGGCGAAGCACTCGATTGGGTCAGAAGCAATCTGCATCTGTTCAATGATTACGCCGAAGTCGACGACCTTTGCTGGCAGGCGGCCAGCGATGTCGTGGCGTTCATCGGACTGAACGGGACCGGATCTCCGCACTGGGAGAACAAGATCTCAAGCTCGATCCACGGCATGACGCCGACAAGCACGTCGGCGGACATCATCCGCGCGACCGTGGAAGGCATCGCTTTCTTCATGAAGGAGATCGCGGAGGAGATCGCGGCAGCAGGCCTGAAGGCGCGGGACATCTCGGTCTCAGGCGGCCTCGCGCCGCTCACGTATCTCGTTCAGTTCCAGTCGGACATTCTGCAGAAGGACCTTCGGGTGAGCGGACAAGAGGAGGTCTCCGCCCTCGGCGCGGCCCTGCTTGCCGGACTGGCGCAGGGAGCGTGGTCGCCTGCAGATATAAAGAACATGGTCAGCTCCGGCGAGACGGTCAACCCTCGCCTTAATCCCGGGGCATCGAGACGGTACCGGCGATGGAAGGAACTTCATCGCGTTACCGGAGTTTTGGACCGAGTGGAATCGTAGGACCGGTAAAATGATCAACCTTGGCTCGCTGTCTTCCCCTTTACCCCCCGGTTGAAATGCTTGCATAAGCTCCTCCTGACCTGACCGGTATCTGTGAATGATTCCGGTTGCTGGTTCCCTCTACCGGTTGCATCATCGCCGGGAAAATCCCGGAGGACACTCGCTGGACAGCTCTGGCGATATTGGCTATACTTTGGTCAGCAGATTGACGCCAGAAACGGAGAATTGCGGTCATGGTGCCAGGCAGCCTCCTCAAACCCTTACTCATGAGCTTCATCCCCATCATGGTAGCCATGGACGCTCCGGGGATCCTGCCGATCTTCGTGTCCATAACAGAAGGGATCGAACCCGAACAAAGGAAAAAGATCGTCCGCCAGTCGATCCTGACGGCGCTGCTCATCACCATCGGCTTCACCTTTCTGGGATCGGTCGTGTTCAAGGCGCTCGTCATCACCGTTGAAGATTTCATGATCGCCGGAGGCATCGTCCTGCTCATCATTGCAGTGAGCGACATCGTGATAGCCGGCTCGCGCAAATACACGATCAGCCCTACCTTCGGCGTGGTGCCGCTCGGAACGCCGCTGATTGCCGGGCCCGGTACGCTCACGACAACCCTTGCCCTCGTCAGCATTTACGGCTACGTGCCGGTCCTGCTGTCGCTCGCCCTGAACATCCTGCTGGCGTGGATCATTTTATCCCAGTCGGACCGCATCACCGGGCTCATCGGCACGAACGGCTCGATAGCGTTCGCGAAGGTTGCGGACCTCCTGCTCGCGGCCATTGCCGTCAAGATGATCCGGGCAGGATTGTATGCCCTATTCCATCAATGAGATCTGCTGAGAGATCTGCTGAAGCAGGCCGCAAGAGGCACGCTGGGGCGAGGTGCATGTGACGCTAACTCACGATGACGAACGTCCGGAAAAGATCCGAAACCGCCGCGTCCACATGGCGAATGAACGCACGTTCCTTGCGTGGATTCGGACGAGCGTCGCCATCATGGCATTCGGATTTGTGGTGGAAAAATTCTCGCTTTTCGTGAAGCAGATGGGGTACTACCTGGGGAAAGAGGCGGTCCCGCCGGCTCCGGGCTACTCGCAGATCATCGGTATTCTTCTGGTGGTTCTGGGCGTTGTGATGGGGGTGCTCGCCTTCGCACGCTACAAGAACGTGGAAAAACAGATCGACGACGACTCCTACCGGCCTTCGCGCGTCCTGAGCGTCCTGCTTTTCCTGTCAATGCTCGCCATCGGCGCTTTTCTGATCCTGTACCTCATTCACAGCATGTGATCCATCCTGCCATACCATCCCTCCGGACATCCCCGTAATAGAGCGGACATCCGCGTGCGGGAAGCATTGCCGCTCCTCGACGCTGCGCCCGCGTACGTGAAGAAGATGCTCGTGGAATGGACCGGGCCTTCACGCCTTTTATTTCAGCCTGAGGCCGATGTCATCACCCAGGGGTACTGCCGATGTCACATCTGTTTCGATAGCGCCGTTCGGACCGGCGGATATGATCCAGACCGGGCCGTTCGCGGAGAAATTCGTCGCATTGATCAGGTACTGGTTCCCCCAGGGGTCCGGGGTAACCTGAGCCAGGTAGGGACCTTTCCACTGCGCTCCGTAGCATGCATTGGCATCGGAAGACAGATAATTCTCGAGCGGCTGGAGACTCGACTGATCCCAGCCAAAGGCCGCAAGGCCAGCCGGTAAGACGCCCCCTCCATAAAGCAGTGTCACGCCCGCGGAACATGCGCCGCCGCCATTGACCAGATTCGGCCACATTCCGGTGTCCTTTTTCATGACGATAAGCGCGCTGGTTATGGACCTGATGTCTGCCGAGGCCCTCGTTATCTTCGCCTCATCGATCTCCTTGAAGATGAGCGGCACGAGGATTCCTGCCAGGACTGCTATGATTCCCGCAACCACGATGACCTCTATGAGCGTGAAACCGCGATGATTCCTGATCATGCAAGCCCTCCCCACAAGAAATTTACCACTCTATCGCTCGTATCGTCAGGCGCACAAAAATCTTTAGCCAAGAACCAACAAAACTTATTTGTACGCGAAATCCTTTGTCAAGAGATGAGCCTCCTCGGGACAGTGGATAGCTGATCGCGTTAACAGATCCATTGTCAAATTATTGTCTTTTCCTTGTTAGTTTCTATTTTATGAAATTATACCTTTATTTTCAGTATGTTTCAGGCAAGAACGATTGTGCGATGGCATATTCTGTTTACGAATCGCGATAATCTGGACCCATAGCATACTAACTTAAGTGTCATATATATAACAGATTTTACATACTTTTTATCCATATTGACAGACAATGCGTCTCTCATGACATACAATAATAGTATTTACTATTATTATTAGTTAAATATAATCAATACATTAATTCACAATATTACTAATTCTTTACTAGCAGATACTCGCTGGCGCGGGTCTTGCTTAATAGTAGGTAAGGATGATTGGCTCGTGAGCAAAACGCTTTGAATTCGGTGCACTTTCAGCAGAATTCCTATGCGTATTCCGCGAGGTCCGAGGCCAACAAAGAATGATTGCAGATACCAGACACGATGCCTGGCAGGTTTATTTTCAGCGCGACCGTACAAGAGGACATGAAATGGTAATCTCCCCTTCCCGCAGGACTGGGTCAATACTCAGGAACAGCAAGCAGCAGGATCATACAGCCCTGACTGCGGACAGATGGCGGGCCGCTTTCAGATCACTGGTCCTGACTGTTTTCGTTCTCGTCTCGACCTTCGGCGGCAGCGCCTGGGGCGCCGGCACATTGGTCAACGAGCCAATGACCGGGTCCACTGCGCTCGGCTGGGTGCTCGGCGGTTCCGCCTACCTGACCGCAAGCTCCGGCGCAGATCCCGTCGGCAGCGGCTGGCTGCGGTTGACGGACCCGGGCGCCAACGAAGCCGGATACGGCTATCTTGACACTGCCTTCGATGTCACGCAGGGCGCAGTCATCCAGTTCGACTACACCACGTGGGGCGGCGCCGGGGACGGCGGTTTTGGGTGCGGAACAACCGGCGCCGATGGCTACAGCATCTATCTTTTCGATGGATCGAAGAGCTTTTCGGTCGGTGCCTCCGGCGGCTCCCTTGGCTATGCTCAGAAGACCGTCGCCCCCGTAAATGCCGGCCTCAATTACGGATATATCGGCGTCGGCATTGATGAGTGGGGCAACTTCTCGAACCCGACCGAGGGGCGCATCGGCGGTCCCGGCGGACGTTGCGACGCGGTGGCGGTTCGGGGACCCTATAATCACCCGTCGGGCGCATACTACTATCTCGGCGGCACTGCTTCGAACATTGCCCAGCTTGCATTTCCCGGACAGGGTTACAGGCCCGATCAAAGCGGAGCGCAATACCGCAAGGTCGTGATCTATCTGACCCCCCAATCCGCACCGAACTACCTGCGTGTTGACGTCTATCTGCAGGTGGGATACAACCAGGCGCTGACCCAGGTTGTGACCGGCCTCATGACCGGCCAGCCCGTGCCGGCATCGGTGAAGATCGGATATGCTGCGAGCACCGGCGGTTCGACGAACTACCATGAGATCCGCAACCTCACGGTCGACCCCCTCAGCACGGACATCAATCTCACCATGTTCAAGACCGTCTCGGCGCCGACCGTCACAGCCGGCGGCCAGCTCACCTACACGGTCACCGCCCGCAACTACGGGCCCAACAATATCACGGCGAACAACGTCCCGATCATTGATACGATGCCGGCGCTGCTGACCAACGTCACCTGGACCTGCACCGGCGCGAACGGCGGCACCTGCGGCGCGGCATCCGGGAACGGCAGCATCAACACGACCGCGACGCTGCCCCTGAACGCTTCCGTGACATACGCCATCAAGAGCACCGTGATGCCCACAGCCACCCTCGGAAGCCAGATCGTCAATACGGCGAGCCTGACCCCGCCGTCCAACGACTATAATTCCTCGGACAACAGCGCATCAGCGACCTCGCAGGTAGTCGGCGCGAACGTTGCCGTATCGGGATACGTCTATAACGATGCGAATCACAACAGCGTCCTGGGCGACGCAGGCGACGCGCTCTGCACGACCGCCACGTGCCTGCCCGCAGCTACGCCGACCTACGCGAAAATATTCCTGTCGAACAATTTGACCACGGCGCTGGCCGTGGCCGCGGTCAACACCGCCACTGCCCAGTATTCCCTCACCGTGCCGCAAGGTGCATACTACACCGTCATCCTGAGCAGCGACAACACAACGAACTTCACCCCTTCCTTCGGCACCGCGAACTGGATCTACACCAGCCCGATCGGCTACACGATTTCGAACGTGTATGTCGGCAGCTCCGGCCTGACGGGCCTCAACTTCGGCGTGTACAACGGGACCCGCATCGACGGCAGAGTATTCCGGGACGACGGCTCCAACGGCGGCATTACCGATGCCAACGATGGTACGCAGAACGCTGCCGAGGTCGGCTTGTCCGGAGTGCAGGTTCAGCTGGTCCGGGACTCCAATCCCGCAACGATTTACGACGGCCCCGTGACCACGGACAGCCAGGGGAATTTCTCGCTCTTCACCAACACTGCGAGCAAGACGCTCAGGATCGTCGAACTCGCCAACCCTGCGGGATACCTTTCCGTGAGCTACAACGCAGGCAACGCGGCAACACCGGTGTACACGATTGCCGGCGACTATATCTCTTTTGCGTATACCCTGTACACCAACGTGACCGGCGTCAGGTTCGGCGATGTCCCGGACAATTCCTTCACCCCTGCCTCACGGGCCCAGAACGGGACCTCTCTCAACCCGGTCTACTATGCTCACACCTTCACGCCGGGGAGCGGCGGCACCGTCAGCTTCGCTGTCAGCAGCCGGACCCGGGGAACGTGGCCGGCGGTTGCCTACTACAACGACACGAACTGCAGCGGAACGTACAATGCCGGCGACACGCTGATCACCGGCGCAACGACCACCGTGTCTGCGGGTACGCCGCTCTGCCTCCTGGTCAAAGAAACGATCCCGGTCAGCGCGCCCACCGGCACGACCGACCAGCTCGTGACGCAGGCGACATTCACGTTCACCAACTCCGTGGGGCCCGTTTCAAAGTCCTACACCGTGACCGACACAACCACGGTGATCGCAGGGTCGGACCTGTCCACGTCCTCGAAAACCTGGACGGACCTGAACGGCGGCGACCAGAACCCCGGCGATGTGATCCAGTATACTATCACTCTGAACGAGACCGCGGGCCTTTTGGCTTCGGGCGTCACGGTCACGGACAACATGCCGCCGAACGTGACCGGATTCACGGTCGTGAGTTATCCCGCCGGCGCGACGAACAGCTCAACGCCCGCGGGCGGCGCGAACGGGACCGGCTATCTGAACATCTCCAATATCTCGGTTCCGGCAAGCGGCTCCGCGACCGTCGTCTTCAACGTAACCATCGCGAACGGGACCGCTGCGGGCACGCTGATCAACAACTCAGCAACAATCAGCAACCCGGGAAACATCGGAGGGACGCCTACAGCACCAACGATCACGGTCTCGGTCTCACAGGTACCGTCGACTGGAAACAAATCGCTCTACCTGTATGACAGCACATCCACACCGGCCTACAAACTTTCGCGAACGCCGGTCCCGACGAACCCCGTGCCGGGGAATATTGCACTTGCTTCAGGCGCAACTCAGACATGGACGCTGAGTCCCGTACTCCAGTCCCAGGAGACCCTCGCCACCTCGATCAGCAACACGATTCCCGTCACGCTCTACCTGACGAGCACCGCCGCCACGACCGTCGCGGTTTCCCTGGCATGCTCTTCCGGCGGCACGTCGATCTCGAGCGGCAGCCTCAGCATCGCCGCCCTGGGAACGCAGACGGCCGAGGTATTCAGCCTGTCGCTGAACGGAGTGAATCAGACCTGCCCTACGGGCAGTTCCTGGAAACTCGGCGTAAAAAACAATACGGCAGGAACCGTCAGGGTCTACCCTGCCTATGGTTCCAACCGCTCCGTCATCAACCTGCCTTGCCAGAACGTCATCACGGTCATGAGCGTCAACGCGTACAGCACGGCCTATCCCGGCACAACGGTACCCGCCTACTTCAGCCCCGGCACCACGATCTACACACGCGCGACCGTAAGCGACCCCTTCGGGAGCTACGACATTACCTCGGCAACGGTCACGATCAAGAACACCAATAACACGGTCGTGGTGAACAATGCCGTCATGACCCAGGTGTTCGACTCGGGAGCGGCGACCAAGGTCTTTGAATACGCGTACACCACCCTCCCATCCTCGGGGCCCAACGGGTCGTGGACGTTTACCGTAACCGCGCAGGAAGGCCTGCTCACGGAAATCCCGGTGCCTCCCTCGGACAACAGGACCGGTACGTTCCCCGTGGTAGCCCTGTTCCCGAGCCTCGTGGTCGTGAAATCGGTCGTGGTCAGCTCGGATCCCATCAACGGCACGAGCAACCCCAAGGCCATCCCCGGCGCGGTGATGCTCTATACGATCACTGTCACGAACAGCGGCTCGGGCACTGCGGACAGCAGTTCCATCGCGATGACCGATCCGATACCTGCCAATACCACGATGTACATCGACCCGACTCCTTCCAACTCAGTGACCTTCTCATGCAGTGCCGCGCCCGCTTGCGGGCTGACATGGAACTACGCAACGAATGTAACGTACTCGAACCAGGCCGGCGGCGGACCGCCGTTCACGTATACGCC
>Ga0335079_10000197_pt1 | contig 70637 bp, 61 predicted proteins | sample Lox_Sample_33_FD_206719 | JGI IMG/M metagenome (GOLD analysis project Ga0335079, IMG submission 206719) | Soil microbial communities from Loxahatchee National Wildlife Refuge, Florida, United States - Lox_Sample_3.3 | ecosystem: Environmental > Terrestrial > Soil > Wetlands | place: USA...
CAGCGGACGGAGCACGAATCATCAAAATGATCATCCTTTACGTTTGTTGCTAGACTTTCTTCCGAAATGAATCTCGAAGAGTTTCGCGTTACATTGACGGCCGCCGAGCCCCCGGAAAAATTGTCCTTCGCACTAGCTGGCTTGTGGTGGGACGAGAAGGGGGAATGGACCAAAGCGCACGACGCGGCACAAAAGGATGAGGGGCCAGATGGGTCATGGGTACATGCCTATCTGCATCGTAAGGAAGGCGGCTCGTCAAATGCAGCCTACTGGTATGGGCGTGCGGGAAAGCCTCGTTTCTCGGGCTCATTCGAAGAAGAGTGGATTCAAATCGCTTCGGCTCTGTTGAGCTGAACGAAATGACCTCAGCTAGTCTCGCGCTAATTCAATCGTATTACGACATTTCCTGATGTCCGACCGGGCATCGTGCGGCTGCATTCTCTCATCGAACAAAGCAAAGACCGGAGGTAACGGTAGCCCGGGCAGAAATTGGTTGGGCTCACGCCACCCCACTCTTCTTGACGCACTTTGTTCTTCTCCGCTCAAAACTTTCTTGTTCTTAGTAGGGAGGAATTCCAGCAATGAATGTATTCAAGTACTTCGCAATCCTGGTAACGCTTGCGCTATTGACACCACTTTCTTTGTTCGCAGCAGATAAGACAAGCCGATCTGTAACGATCGCAGATCCGGTGACCGTGGGCACAACACAACTGAAGCCGGGCGACTACAAGTTGGAATGGGAAGGAACCGGCCCAGCGATCACGGTGAATTTCGTTCAGAATGGGAAAACTGTGGCCACTGCCCCAGCAAAACTGCAAACTGACGATTCGAATGTGAAGCAGAACGATGTGATCATGGATCGGAGCGATGCGAACAATCAGACGTTGAAGGAGATCGATTTCTCGCATCACAAAGAGGCTTTGACGTTCGGGCAAAGCGGAATGTAGTTTCCCAGCTTTCGCCAACGGCGGGCACAGCCAAAGCTGTGCCCTTTTTCTTTCAGCGGCTCGTTATCTCCGAAGAGAATTTCTCTGTTACACTTTCGCGCATGAACCGGACAACGAGACGAACTTTCGTTACGCAGTGTGCGGGTGCAGCGGCAAGTACATGGTTCCTACCGAAGTTAGCACGTGCAGCAGCCGGTTCGGGGCCCTCCGTGAAATTTCCTACTTCTCCACGAGAACGAGTGGCCGTGGCTGCCTATCCTTTTCGCGAATACATCGTGGGATGGAAGGGATGGGATGGAAAGACACCGAGTTCGGTACCGGCGTCGCAGCAGATTGAACTGAAGGATTTCGCCAAACACGTCGCCGAAAAATTCAACGTGCACCATATCGAGCCCTGGAGTCCAATCTTTCCCTCGAGAGATCTCAGGTATCTTGAACAGTTCAGAGCTTCGGTTGAGAAAGCACACTCTTCGATCGTGGATATTGCGGTTGATGGCGGCTACAGCCAATACGCCATGGACCCCGAGGTCAGGGAAAAAGCCGTGAAGGCAAGCAACGACTGGGTGGATGTGGGTGCAGCATTGGGATCGCCGAGTATCCGCACTCACATTGACGGAGCCAAAGATTCCAAGCCGGACGTAGAGCGCTGCGCCGACACGCTGTCACGCGTGGCGGAGTATGCGGCGAAGAAGAATGTGGTGGTTCATCTCGAGAACGACAATCCTGAGAGCGAGGATCCGTTCTTCATCGTTCAGGTTATTGAGAAGGTTAATAGCCCTTGGCTGCGTACATTGCCGGATTTCGGGAACTCACTGGCAGCTCACGATGAGGAATTCTCGGACCGAGCGATGGACGCCATGTTTCCTCTTGCATACGGAATCTGCCACGTGAAGAACGGCGAGGTCGATGATCAAGGCAAGGCATCGCATGTCAATCTTGAGAAGACGTTCTCCATTCTCAAGAAACATGGGTACAAGGGCTACTGTTCGATTGAGTACGATGCTCCTGGTGACCCATACAAGCCGACGGCGGAACTCGTAGAGGCAACGATCAAATACCTTTCGTAGACAGGGCCTGACTGCCGAGATCATTCTTGTTTTGGTGGCGTCTGTTTCGTAAATCCATCCGAAAGCATCGCGTTTGAGCGAACTCGAGTCGATCTCACCGCAACCATCTGAGCATTCGTTCACTGAGAGACTGCTCGAACTCTCTCTTTTGTTCTTGAAGTTGGGTGCGATCAGTTTTGGCGGCCCAGCGGCGCATATCGCTCTGATCGAATCAGAAGTTGTCCAACAACGAAAGTGGATCACGCGCCAGCAGTTTCTCGATATGCTCGGAGCCGCGAATCTCATTCCAGGCCCGACATCGACGGAACTTGCAATCAATACGGGATACGTGCGAGCAGGGTGGGCAGGACTCTGCGTTGCCGGAGCCAGCTTCATTTTGCCGGCCGCCCTGATTACGGGAGCATTTGCCTGGATTTACGTACGATTCGGCAAGCTGCCGCAAGCGGCGTCGGTGCTCGCGGGGATCAAACCTGCGGTTGTTGCCGTAATCGCGATGGCGATCTGGCGCCTCGGGAAGGCTGCTGTGCCAGATACCGGACGAGCGGCGTTGGCTGGATTATCGCTGGGCGCTTTCTTTCTCGGAGCGAATCCTATTGCAATTCTGCTGGTGGGCGGCTCGGTGGGCATGCTCGCTCGGAGGGGGACAGCATTTCGAGGCTCCTGGCGCGCCTTCTTTCCACCGTTCGGAGTGCACGGTCTGCTGAACTATCGTCGAGGGCTGGGAGTCTTTGCGATTGCAGCTGCAACCGTTGGAAACGTGATCAAGCCGACGGTGGGAGAGATATTCCTCTTCTTTGTGAAGGTGGGCGCGGTATTGTTTGGCGGCGGATACATTCTGCTGGCATTTCTCGGACACGGGTTGGTCCAGCAACATGCGTGGCTGACTCAACAGCAATTGCTGGACGCGGTCGCGATCGGGCAGTTCACGCCGGGGCCGGTTCTTTCGACAGCAACTTTCATTGGATATATTCTGGGCGGCGCACCGGGAGCTGTCGTCGCGACAGTCGGAATTTTCCTGCCTTCGTTCTTTTACGTCGCGCTTCTAGCTCCAATGCTATTCCGGCTCCGCAAATCCGCTTGGATCGGAGCTTTTCTCGATTCCGTAAATGCTTGCGCGGTGGCACTCATGGCGGGCGTCACCCTTCAGTTAGGAGCGGACGCGCTGCGTGGACCAGTGCCATGGATCATTGCACTCGTCGCGTTAGGCGTGCTGTTGAAGTGGAAGGTAAGTCCGGCTTGGATCGTGCTGGGCGGCGGAATCGCCGGATTCGTTGCCGCGTCTTTGCGGGTATCCTGACACCAGACGCTCACGCGAGCCAAATGAATATTCGTCTTTTATTCGCCTTCGCTTTGCCGATTTGTGGTAAATGTATTCATCATGCGAAAGGCGCTGAAACACCTGAAAAAGTGCGATCCGGTCCTGCGCGAGATTATTGAACGCGTCGGACCGTACCGGATCGAGTACGGCGCACCCGAGTTTGCAAGCCTTGCGGAGGCGATTGTCTATCAGCAACTCAACGGAAAAGCGGCACTGATGATCTACAACCGCTTTGCTGATTTGGCTGGGCGTCCGGTCACTCCGGAAGGGATCCTGAAACTCAGCGACAAGCAGATGAGGCGTGTGGGGCTCTCCAAGCAGAAATCGTCGTATCTGAAGGACCTTGCCGCCAAAACTGCTTCAGGAGAACTTGATTTCGCCCGCTTGCCGGACCTGCCGGACGAAGAGGTCATCGAGCATCTCACGCAAGTGAAGGGCGTCGGCGTGTGGACTGCGCACATGTTCCTGATGTTTTCGTTGCGGCGTCCGAATGTTTTGCCGACTGGGGATTACGGCGTGCAGATGGCGTTGAAGAAGCATTATCGGAAACGCAAACTGCCCAAGCCGAAGGATATGGAAAGAATCGCCAAAGCCTGGGAGCCGTACCGATCGGTTGCCTGCTGGTACATGTGGCGGAGTCTGGATATCAAGACCCTTTAGCTGTGCACCGCAGAGAGACCACACTCTGTGATTAAATGGTGTTCGATGGCTGACGCGAAGATTCGTGTATTGGTGGCCAAACCCGGTCTCGACGGGCACGACCGTGGCGCAAAAGTAATTGCCCGAGCCCTGCGCGACGCGGGGATGGAAGTGATCTATACCGGGCTGCGGCAGACGCCCGAGATGATTGTGACCGCGGCGTTACAGGAAGATGTGCAAGTGATCGGCCTGTCGATCTTGTCGGGCGCCCATAACGCCATCGTCCCGCGCGTGATGGACTTGCTTAAGCAAAACAAAATGGACGACGTCATCGTGCTGGTTGGGGGCATCATTCCGGACCAGGACGTGAACGGCCTCAAGACGGCAGGCGTCGCGGCGATCTTTCAGCCGGGCACGGCGATGGACGATATCGTGCAGTTCATCCGGAGTCACGTGAAGACGCCCGGTGTTCCGGCGGCCGGATAAATGGCTGAGATCGATTCGTCGCGCCTCAAAAAACTTCTGTCTTCTGGCATCGGCCCTGCGCCCTGGTACTGGCAAACGTTCCCTGCGTTTCGATCCCTCGCTGGACAGAGATTCGTCTGGACGCATCACGGCACCGATGGCCCGGTTGCTCACCTCGTCACGCTCGGACTCGAGCAGGAACCGGAGAAGGTTCGACTTGCCCTGAATACATATTGCCGACCTTTTTTTGTTCATCCGCACTTTCTGGGAATCTGGTGTCCGGAAGGGCGAAGCATTCGCGTAACCTGCTTCGACCCCGATCAGCTGAAAGCCTTTGACGTTTCCGAAGTCGCAGGATGGTTCAAGCAATCGTCCGAGCGGATGTATTCCGCAACCGCTCCGCTCGCGGACTTCGAAATTCCGGTATCTACGGAAGCTGGGACCCACAAGATTGAGGTTCCGGCTGAGCTTGCGTCGGTGGATGAGTTGATCGTCCCGACAAGCTATAAAGCGATGTCAAACGAAGAGCCCGCATTTGCGCTGTTTGTGTTGTATCTGCAAGCCGGCTTGGTGGAGGTGCTGCCGCAACGCTGGTTCACGGCGTCACAGTACAAGGTCGGGCAGCAATGGATTACGCGAGCGGCGCGCGATCCGGAGTCGCATCGGATCGTCGGTGAATGCTTCGGAGTCGGCATGTTCCTGCTTGAAGAGGATGGCTGCCACCTCGCAGATTGGCTCGAACGAAGCTCGCAGAGCCACTGATTTTGTGTACAAATCTTACTCTCGAATCGAATTGCTCCCAGGTGCACGGATATTGCAGTTGTGTTCGGACGACGGGACGAATCGGCTGACCCAGCGGTTCGTGCTTGCATTAACAGAAACGCTGGAGCATCTCTCGCGAGAGGCAATACCGATTGTCATCACCGGCAACGAAAAATTCTTTTCGTCTGGGGCCGACCTCGTAGAAATCTCGCGTCTCGATGGTCCTCATGCGTTCGAGTTCGCGAAGACGGGACAGGCGCTGATGAAGGCGGTCGACGAATTCCCTGCTCCGGTAATCGCGGCTATCAGCGGGTACTGCATGGGTGGAGGGTTGGATCTCGCTCTCGCCTGCCGACGCCGGATCGCGTCTCCGAGTGCAGTTTTTGGGCACCGCGGCGCTGCCTTGGGGCTCATCACAGGTTGGGGAGGAACACAGAGGCTTCCGCGCCTCATCGGAAGAGGAAGGGCTTTGGAGATGTTTGTCGCGGCAGAGAAAATCCATGCCAGGCAGGCTCTGAGCATAGGGTTAGTCGACATGGTTTGCGACGATCCGGTCTCGGAAGCCGTTTGCCGCGCCAGAAAAGGCGTTTGAGTGTCGGAACTCCCCTGCATTGCGCGGCTCGACCCCGCTGGTATACCGTAATTGATCCACCGGTTCGATCCATGGCTGAACGAAACGAAACAGTCGCAGTGAATTCCAACCCACCTGAAAACGTGCTCGCCTCCAAGGTCGATCCGACTTCGGCCCGGTTCGAAGCGAACATGCGCTTTCTCGCAGATTTGATGTCACAGGTACGCAATGAAGGCGAAAAGATCGCGGAAGGCGGCGGTCCCAAGGCGGTGGAAAGCCAGCATGCCAAAGGCCGTATGACGGCACGCGAGCGCATCGACCTGCTGGCGGATCCGGGGACCTTCTTCGAGTTAGGAATGTACGCGGCGCATGGGATGTATGAAGAGTGGGGTGGAGCGCCAGCGGCGGGAGTGATCACCGGCATGGCGCGAATTCATACGCGCATGGTGATGATCATCGCGAACGATGCCACCGTGAAAGCCGGCGCGTTTTTCCCGATGACCTCGAAAAAAGTTATCCGGGCCCAAAACATTGCGATTGAGAATCGCATACCCACGATTTATCTCGTCGATTCGGCGGGCGTGTTCCTGCCACTTCAGGAGGATGTTTTCCCCGATACCGACGATTTTGGGCGCGTGTTCCGGAATAACGCTGTGATGTCAGCGATGGGAATTCCGCAGATTGCGGCAATCATGGGTATGTGCGTGGCAGGCGGAGGTTATCTGCCGGTAATGTGCGATCACGTCCTCATGACGGATGGAAGCGGACTTTTCCTTGCAGGTCCGGCGCTGGTGCAGGCAGCAATCGGACAGAAAGTCTCGGCGGAAGATCTTGGCGGAGCAGCCATGCATTCCACGATCAGCGGAACAGTGGATTTTCGCGAACCGAATGATGAGGCATGTATCTCCCGGATCCGCTCGATTGTTGAAAAGTGGGGTTACCGGCGGCTTTCGCCCTGGGATCGTAAGAAGCCCGTTGAGCCCGAGTTTGCAGAGGAGGAGATCTATGGAATTTACGATCCCTCTCCAGGTCGGCCTTACGACATGAAGGAAGTTTTGGCACGCGTGCTCGACGGCAGCCGCTTCGATGAGTACAAGCCTGAGTATGGCAAAACGCTGATTTGCGGCTATGGCCGAATCGGCGGATTCGCCGTCGGCATCGTTGCCAATCAAAAGCTGCACGCGCAACAGACGGACCATGAAGGCCACAAGCGGGTCGAGTTCGGCGGGGTGATTTACACCGAATCCGCGGAAAAGGCCTCGCGCTTCATCATGGACTGCAATCAGAACCTGATCCCGTTGGTTTTCTTCCATGATGTGAACGGATTCATGGTGGGGCGTGATGCGGAATGGAGCGGGATTATCAAGGCCGGCGCAAAGATGGTGAACGCGGTGTCCAACTCGGTTGTTCCGAAAATCAGCGTCATCGTGGGAGGGTCATTCGGCGCAGGGCACTACGCGATGTGCGGAAAAGCTTACGACCCGCGATTTGTGTTTGCCTGGCCAACCGCTCGCTATGCTGTGATGAGCGGCGATTCAGCCGCTGGAACGCTGGTCGAAATCAAGGTCAAGCAACTCGAGCGCGGCGGAAAGAAACTGAGTGACCAAGAGAAGAAAGAACTCTACGAATCTGTGAAACGAACTTACGATGAGCAGACCGATCCGCGCTACGGAGCCGCTCGTTTATGGATCGATAAAATTATCGATCCGATTGAAACCCGCGACGCCATCAGTCAGGCGCTCGAAGCCGCGGCGCTCAATCCGGACGTTCCGGAATTCAAGGTCGGTGTGCTGCAGACTTAACTGCGGTTTCGCGCATTTCCCTTACGAACGGTCGAGTCTTAAACCATCTGAAACGCTTCATGAGCGAAACAGTAAAACTGATTGAATGTCCACGTGACGCGTGGCAAGGCCTGAAGGGAATGATTCCCGCCGATCTGAAGGTCAATTACCTCAACGCCTTGATCAGCGCGGGATTTAAGCACATCGACGCTGTTTCATTCGTCTCGCCGAAGGCCGTCCCGCAGATGGCCGATTCGGAAGAGGTCCTCAAGGAACTCGATCCTCCCGATGATGTCGAGATTATCGGCATCGTGGTAAACGAGAAAGGGGCACAGCGGGCGATCGACACACAGGCAGTTTCTACGCTGGGATTTCCGTATTCGATTTCAGAAACCTTTCTTCGGAAGAATCAGAATCAGTCTCCGGAAGACGCTCTCGACGAACTTGAAAAGGTTCAGAAGAAGGCAGACGACGCGGGGTTGAGCGTCGTCGTATACATCTCGATGGCGTTTGGGAATCCATACGGAGATCCGTGGAGCGTCGACGAGGTCGTGGACGCAGTCGAGTTGCTGGAAGCCGAAGACCTACATGTGATCTCACTCGCGGATACTGTGGGGGTCGCGACCGCGGGGCAGATCAGTGAACTAGTTAGCGGTGTGCTTGCGAAATACAACTACCTCGAGATCGGAGTTCATTTGCACAGCCGTCCGGAGCATGCGGTAGAAAAGATTCTGGCGGCCTACGATGCGGGCTGCCGCCGTTTCGATTCTACGGTCGGAGGACTAGGTGGTTGCCCTTTTGCGCAAGACGCCCTGGTAGGCAATATCCCCACAGAAAAGGTCATCGAAGCTCTCCGACAACGGAACGCCGAGTTGCCAACCCTGAAGCCTCTCGATACTCTTTTGAAGGCGACGAGCGGTATTGCAGCGAAATATTCCGACTCGCACGCCGCGGACTAGTCCCAGAAAACTTGCCGCGATTCTCTACCCGGGCATTGATTTGTACATTGATCCAGGTCTGATATGAGCTACAACACGGTTCAACTTGTATACGACGGTCCGGTGGCGACTCTGACGCTGAATCGTCCGGAGAAGCGGAATGCGATCAGCTTCGAGTTGATCGACGATCTGCTGCGCGCTTTCGACGAAGTAGCAAAGTCCGATGCGATTGTTTTGATTATCACGGGTGCGGGCAAAGCGTTCTGCTCCGGGATGGACCTGGAGAACCTGAAGGCGTTGCTCGGTCGTACATCGGAGCAGAACCTTCAAGATTCTCAGACCATGGTGAAGCTGTTCCGGTCTCTGTACGAGTTTCCCAAGGTAACAATCGCGGCGGTAAATGGGCCCGCCATTGCTGGAGGCACTGGGCTGGCCTTGCTTTGCGACTTCACCATCGCGGTACCAGAAGCCAAGTTCGGATATACGGAGGTTCGAATCGGGTTCGTGCCCGCGATTGTCTCGACGTTCCTTCTGAGGCAGATCGGGGAAAAGCAAGCGCGTGACCTCCTGTTGACGGGCAGGCTTTTTGACGCTGAAGAGGCGATGAGGCTCGGATTGCTCTCGGAAATTGTGTCCCTCGAGAACCTTATGCCGCGGGCGCGCGCACTTGCAGACGTCCTGCTTGCGAACAGTGCCGCGTCGCTAAGAGCAACCAAGAAACTCCTTACGGATCATGCGAATGCAGAACTCGAGGCACAGATCGACGCAGCCGTCCGCGAAAATGCTGCGATCCGCACAACTGCAGATTTCCGCGAAGGCATAACTTCCTTTCTGGAAAAGCGGAAGCCGGTCTGGACAGGGAAATGAGTTCGCACACGCACGTCGTCAACGAAACGCGCTTGCGCGTACGTTACGCGGAAACCGATCAGATGGGAGTTGTCTATCACTCGAACCACCTCATCTGGTTTGAGGTTGGGCGAGTGGAGTTGATGCGTCAGATGGGATTTTCGTACCGCGATATGGAACGCGAAGACGGCCGGTTCATCGCCGTTGCGGAAGCCACATGCCGTTATAAAGCGCCGGTGCGCTACGACGAGGAAGTCCTGGTTCGCACGCAATTGAAGAAGGTACGAAAATCCGTCATCGTCTTTCACTATGAACTGATGCACGCGCAGAACGGAACCCTGTTGGCCGAGGGAGAGACCACCCACGTGGTTACAGATGCGGATATGAAAGTTTCGACCTTGCCGGGCAAGTACTTCCACGCATTTCGAGCGGCGGCGGGAAAGTAAATTCGAGTCGAGGATTCTCTTGAACGCACTTCATATCAATGGAAACGACCTAACGCTGGAGGCGGTACGCGAAGTCGCCGCGCAGCGACGCCCCGTGCTTCTGGCCCCCGATGCGCGCGAGGCTGTAGGCCTGGCACGGTCGGTCGTCGACGACATCGTAGCTGGCAACAAAGTTGCCTACGCGATCACAACTGGAGTGGGCAAGCTTAGCGACGTTCGGATTGCGGGAGACCAGATTCGCGAACTGCAGGTTAATTTGGTTCGGTCTCACGCCGTCGGAGTCGGAACGCCTCTTTCTGTCTCGGAAACCCGCGCGATGATGCTGCTACGGGCGAATTCGCTTTCCAAAGGATGTTCGGGCGTACGGGCAATCGTTATCGACACTTTGTGCGAAATGCTGAACCGCGGTGTCACTCCTGTAGTTCCGTCGCAAGGAAGTGTTGGAGCGAGCGGAGACCTGGCTCCACTGGCACACCTGGCCCTGGCTCTGATTGGTGAGGGCGAGTGCTTCGACGAGAAAGCTACCCGAATCCCATCAGCCGATGCGCTAAAAAGAGCGCAGGTCAAGCCTCTCATTCTTGAGTCGAAGGAAACAATTTCGCTCATCAATGGCACGCAAGCCATGCTCGCGGTCGGAACGCTCGCGCTTCTCGCCGCGGAAATACTGGTGAATTCGGCGGATGTGATCGGTGGACTTGCCTGCGATGCGCTCAAAGGAACCGATACGGCGTTTGACGAACGCATCCACAAAGCACGTCCGCATGGCGGACAACTGAAGACCGCTGCCAACCTCCGGCGGATGCTGGAAGGCAGCACAATCCGAGAGTCGCATCGCGAATGCGGACGCGTACAAGATGCATATTCCTTACGCTGCATCCCACAGGTACACGGCGCAGTTCGAGATACCTTGGAGCATTGCCGCAGCATCTTCGAAATCGAAGCCAATTCCGCAGTAGACAATCCGCTGGTGTTCGTCACGGATCGCAAGAACGTTCAAGGTGATGTGATATCCGGAGGGAACTTCCACGGCGAACCGCTGGCCTTTGCTCTGGACTTTCTTGCGATCGCATTGAGTGCTCTGGCTGGAATCAGCGAGCGCCGAATTGAACGATTGGTGAATCCGGCATTGAGCGAGGGCCTTCCTCCATTTCTAGCACCCGGAGCCGGTCTGAATTCCGGTTTCATGATGCCGCAGGTTACGGCCGCGGCGCTGGTGAGTGAAAACAAAGTTCTGGCGCACCCTGCATCCGTCGACTCGATTACCACTTCCGGCAACAAGGAAGATTACGTATCCATGGGGATGACTGCGGCCTTGAAACTGCGACGGGTGGTCGAGAATACGCAAAACGTCCTCGCAATCGAGGCTATGGCGGTGGCGCAGGCCGTCGATTTTCTCGCTCCCTTGAAGACTTCGAAGCGCGGGCAATCCGCGCATTCTGCGATCCGTTCCGTATGCCCCACGATGGAACACGATCGGGTGATGTACACCGATATTGCTCGACTTTCTGATCTCATCGCCAGCGGGAAGATCGCCGAGGCGTTGCGCTAGCCGCTTCCGCTAGAATCCCGAGATGAAGACTCTAACGGAATATCTCAAATTTCATACGAAGACGCATCGGGCATATGTGCACATCACGCCTCAGGTGGAGGAGATCGTCCGCAAAAGCGATGTGCGGGAGGGCATGGTTCTGGTGTCCGCGATGCACATCACGGCAGGCGTTTACGTAAACGACAACGAAAGCGGACTGATTGAAGACATCGACCAATGGCTGGAGCACCTCGCGCCCTTTCGCAAGAACTATAAACATCATGAGACTGGCGAAGACAACGGTGATTCGCACCTGAAAGCGTTATTGATTCATCATGAAGTTATCGTGCCGATTACTGCGGGTAGACTCGATCTGGGCACGTGGCAACGAATCTTCTACGCGGAATTTGACGGGCAACGGGACAAGCGCGTGATTGTGAAAGTGATGGGAGAGTGAACGGATGTCAGAAGAATTGACGGAACTGAAAGAGCACGCAGAACACGCTAAACATGATCCCACTCTTGCGCCGGTGTCAGTCACCATGGCCATGTTGGCCGTTTTGGTCGCAGTCGTATCGTTGCTTGGGCACCGCGCACATACCGAAGAAGTGGTGCTCCAAGCGAAGGCCGCAGACCAATGGGCGCTCTACCAGGCAAAGAATATGCGCCGGCATATGGACGAGCTCTTTACTGACCTGACTTCGGTGCAGCCGACGAGTGACGCGAGTGCTCTAGCAAAATTGCGGGACAAGTATGCCTCTGAAGCTTCACGTTACAAGGACGACCAGAAGGAACTCGAACCTGAGGACCGCAAGCTGGAATCGGAAGTTGCAGTTCAAGAGAGAAAGGCCGACCGGTTCGACCTGGCTGAGGTCTTCCTTGAAGTGGGCCTTGTGATCACGTCGATCACCTTGCTATCCGGCCGGAGGGTTTTCTGGTGGCTCGGAATCGTGCTCGGAATCGTTGGGATAGCGGTCACATCAACGGGATTCCTGGTGCATTAACCGTTCGAATTCTGTCCATTGAAGCTTGCGACAGATCCAGTAGTCGTATTCGCAACATTCGCGGCGGGCTTCCGCACTAAGAACGGCCCGATTGCAAGCACATCCATTCGTGTGCGCTGAAAGCAATCGATCGCTTCCTCCGGCGTGCACACGATCGGCTCATTCTCGTTGAAGCTCGTGTTCAGGATTACGGGGATGCCGGTCTTGCGATGAAAGGCTGAGATCAAGTCGTAGTAAAGCGGATTCTCTTCCCTGCTTACCGTCTGGAGACGTCCTGTATCATCCACATGGTTTACAGCGCACAGTTCCTTACGCTTCTCCGGCCGGATCTTGTACACGTGCAGCATGAATGGTGAGGGGTGATCATGCTCGAAATATTCATGCTGATATTCAGCCAAGATTGAGGGAGCAAACGGACGAAACCATTCGCGATGCTTGATCCGGGCGTTGAGGACATCCTTCATATTGGGCAACCCTGGATGTGCCACGATTGAGCGATTTCCCAGCGCCCGGGGGCCCCATTCCATGCGCCCTTGAAACCATCCGACAACATTGCCGGCAGCGATCTGATCCGCGGTCGCCTCGAGCAATGATTCGCGTTCCAGCCGGTGCGACTCGAGTCCCGCCTTTTGGAGTGCAGACTTAACTCTTTCCTCAGAGAATTCGGGGCCCAGGTAAGAATGCTTCAACTCGTGACGGTGCGATTGCTTCAACACCGAGTGATACGTATGCAAAGCCGCACCGATTGCGAGTCCCTCATCACCGGCAGCAGGCTGGATGTACGTCTTGCGGAACAAAGTGCGGTCAAACAGCTTGCCGTTTGCAACGCTATTGAGCGCGCAGCCTCCAGCCATTGCGAGATTGTCGTGTGGGACCTGCGTGTACAACTGCTTCAACAGGTTGAAGAAGATTTGCTCAAACTGGTGCTGCATGGCGAAGGCGAGATCCATGTCCCGTTGCGTAATCTCGGTATGAGGCTTTCGCGGTTCGCCGAACAATTTTTCCATCTTGTCGGAGAAATGTCGCGCCAGCCGTACCGTGCCGTCTGGTAGGACCTGCATGCCCTGATTGCTGCCCAGCGGCTTGAAATAGCTGAGATCCAGCTGAAAGCCGCCATTCTTGGGGGAAACAATTTTTTCGATCTCGCCGCAATACGTTTCCTTGCCGTACGGCGCCAAACCCATGACTTTGCCTTCGTCCCCGTACTTGGTGTAGCCGATGAACTCGCAAATCATTGTGTAGAAACTGCCCAGCGAATGAGGAAGGAAGACGCGTTCCAGGATCTCGATCTCGTTGCCTTCACAGCGAGCCATCATGGTGGAGACGAAATCTCCGGAACCGTCGTAACTGAAGCCGGCGGCTTGCTCCCATGGCGAGCAGTAATACGCGCTGGCGATGTGGGCTATGTGATGTTCAAGATGATGTTCCTGGAAGCTGAGCTGAGCCGGATCTACTTCCAAAGCCTGAGCAATGAGCGACCGGACATCGCGCATGGCTTCCTTGCGCTGTCGAAGCCGAATGAAGTTGAGGATCTTCGCGGGATTGTTGAGCGCGTATTGGACTTTCTTGATCAGATTGGCATCGCTGTCCTGTCCAACCGCGACGTGATCCACATCCGAGATCTTTGCGCCAACGGCATCCAGGCACGCCTTGATAGAGAGCGACGGAAACCCGCCAAAGTGCTTGTGGCGGTTTAGCCGTTCCTCAGCAATGGCAAATTTCACTTCCCCATCGACCACGATGGCCGCCGACGCGTCGGCGTGAAACATATTAAGGCCCAGAATCAGCATCGACTCGATTGATCTCCTATGGGTGTTTTGTGCGGTAGGTTCATTCGCTCAGGAGCGGACTGCTACTCGATTGTCGCGGAATTTCTGCCAGAAACGCCGGTACGTCGACGGAAACGGGTTTTCCGGTTGCGACCGATTCTTCAATTCGAAATGTCGTCAGGGTTGAACACACAATGTCTTCCAAAGAAATCGGCGGGGGAGCCTGCCGCAGTACCGATTGCGCAAACGCCGCCCACTCGGCGCGATGCCCCTTGTCCTGCCGGAAGCGTGACCGAACGATGTCCTTCCGGCCGCTGTGGACCAGTTCTAGATAGCGGAAATCCTCGAGGACAGCCGCTGCGCCTCCGCCAAAGACTTCAATGCGTTCTTTGGAGAATGAGCGATCACCATTCGCGAGATAGCTGACCGTGCCTTCCGAGCCGTTCGCGAAACGCAACGAGATCAGAATGTTGTCGCCACTATAGCGGGCCGATGCGCCGACCGATCGCGCGCCGACTTCGATGATTGGGGATCCGGCTAGGAACATCAGCAGGTCTACGAAATGGCATACCTCGCCGATGATTCTTCCGCCGCCTTGCTCTCGATCGTTTACCCAGTGGTCTGGCGGCAGGTAGCCAGCATTCACACGATAGTGCAGAGCGAAAGGTTCAGAAATTCCGTCGAGAAATGACTTCATCCGGAGAGACATCGGCGCAAAACGCCGATTGAAGCCGACCATCAAATATGGCCGGTGCGATGCCGATTGGGCCAGATATGCAGCTACAACGGAGTACAGTTCCGCTTCTGACAGGCAAAGAGGCTTCTCGCAAAACACGCTTTTTCCTTCGGTGAGTGCAGCAATCGCCTGTTTTGCATGCAAGTTGTGTCGCGTTGCGATCACAACTGTATTGATGCTCGAATCCAGAATCACGGCAGAGTCGTCGGTTGTACACGATTGGAAACCAAACGTGCGCGCCGCGTGCTGTGCATGAGATCCGGTGGCCGAGCAGACCGACACTAGTTTGGATACGGAAGAAGCCCGGATTGCTGGAATCAGAGTGGACGATGCAAAGCTTCCGGCCCCGAGCACACCAACGTCGACACGCGCTGGGCCTTCAATGGCCGCTTCCGTCTTCCCTTCTGTGTGTTGAGGGACCAGTGAAATAACGCGGGACGCATCGGCATCGTCAGAGTATCGAAGCACAACTCCCAGAAACCGCTCGCCCGTTCCCCCGATCAGGTCGTAGGCAAGCCTCGCCTCGTCGATCGGGAAGCGATGTGTGATCAATGAACCGACATTGATCTTCTTCTCGGCAAGCATCTGCAAGAACGCGTCCATATTCCGCGTCTCGGTCCAGCGCACATAACCGATGGGATAGTCACGCCCCTTCTGCTCGTAAACCGAGTCGTAGCGCCCAGGACCATAAGAGCGCGAGATGCGAAAATCGAGTTCCTTCTCGTAATATGCCTTGCGCTCGATGTCCATCCCCACGGTGCCGACTGCAACCACGATGGCACGATCGCGGGCGATTTCCCCGGCGAGATTCACTGGCCCGCTGCTGGAAGTTTCGGCGGTGATCAATACTGAGTCCACTCCTGCGCCGCGTGTCCACTCAGAACAAAGGTCACGGAACTCAGAAGTTGTCACCGCGGCTGCATCAGCACCCAAAGACTTCGCCAACTGTGCGCGGGACTGATCGAGATCCGTGCCGATGACCCGGCATCCGGCAGCCTTGAGCAGTTGCACCGTGAGTTGGCCCATGAGTCCCAAGCCGATCACGGCAACGACATCGCCGAGTTTCACCTCAGCGGTGCGGATTCCGTGGAGGGCCACCGCGCCCAACGTGGCGAATGCAGCTTCGTCAAACGCAACCGTGCTATGGGGATCGCCGGCAGGAATACGCGCGACCAGCAACCGGGGAATGCAGGCGATCTCCGCATGCACAGCGTAGTTGGCTCCGGCACACGCCACGCGATCTCCCGGATGTATATCGCTTACGCCTTCGCCTGACGCCAGAACGGTTCCCGCGCTGCTGTACCCAGGACTTTGTGGCTGATCGAGCCGGCTGCGTACAGTTTGGATGGCGGCCAGAATTCCGTCCCGCCGGACTTTGCCGATCACATCTCGGACCAGGTCGGGCCGGGCCTTTGCTTTTTGGAGCAAATTCTTCTTCGCAAACTCCGAGGATGCGCGTTCCGTACCGGCCGACACCACCGATGCCGCAATCCGTACCAATACGCAACCCGGCAGAAGTTGAGGGGCTGGAACGTCCTCAACACTGATCGCTCCCGTCCGCGCGTGTTGCAGAAGCTGTTTCATGCCGTCGCGGCCTGACGAACCCGTATCGATTCGGACTCGAACTTCTGCGCACCGCCATCGAGAAAGGTTTGCATCCAGAGTTCCAACGTTAGCAATTGCCAGATCTGCATGGACCAATCCTGACGCGCACTCCGGTGCTCGTCGAGAAGATCTCGTACGACACCAGGCTTAAAGAGACCGCGCTTATTCACCTGAGAGGTCGAAAGCAGGTCGTCGACCATAGGCTTGAGATCATTGGCCAACCAGTAATCGATTGGCGCGCCAAATCCCGCCTTGGGTTGCTGCAACACCTCGCGCGGAAGGATGTCACGCATCGCCTGCCGAAAAATGTACTTGGTTATCGGCCGCAACCGACCTTTCAGCTTCAGATGAGGCGGTACATTCCATGCGACAAATTCAGCCAGTTGCCAGTCAAGAAACGGCACGCGCACCTCAACCGATGACGCCATGCTCATCTTGTCGTTGTAGGTGAGGTTTAGGCTCGGCATGAAGATTTTTGTATCAAGGTACAGCATCTGATGAAGAAAGTCGGCTTCCTGAATCCGGTGGAATCGATCGCGATGTCTTTCAGCAGGATCCAAGCTGGAGACCTGAGCCGCAAGACCGTCGTTGTAGAGACCAACTTTTTGAGCGTCATCAAGATAGGTGCAATTCGCTATGAACCGATCCACTGGGTCCAGCGACGCGCTGCGCCCCATCTTCTTGGCCAAACGGATGCTGCCCTTCAGAGAAGTACCGCGCAGGGTGGGGAGCGCCGATAGCCCAGCCTCGAAAGCTGCTCTGAAAGCCGATGGTATACGCGCGTAGGATTGCGCCCAATAGTGAGCGATGTGCTTTCGGTAGCCCGCGAAGAGTTCGTCTCCACCAACTCCGGAGAGCAACACTGTGGCCTGCTGGCGCGCCTCGCGGCAAACCGAATACGCCGTAATGATGGCGGGATCAGCGGTTGGCTCATCCATGTGCCAGACCAGGCGTGGCAAAAGCTCAGCGACATCTGGCTCTACGACGATTCGCAGGTTCTCACACTCCAACTGTCCGGCCAGCCGTGTCGCGACTTCAGGATCGTCGAGCGTGTTCTCGCCGACGCGGTACTTGTGCGGAAATGTGATCGTGTACGTGCGAACCGTCTGATTCGTGGTTCTACGCATCATGGCGACGATCGACGAGGAATCAAGGCCAGCGCTCAAGAACGCGCCGATCGGAACATCGCTGATCATTTGAGCCTGAACGGACCTCTGGAATCTCTCGCGAATGTCAGCGACCAAATCCGCCTCGGAACTCTTGTAGCGATGGCCAGCCTCAGGAAAGGTTAGGTCCCAATATTGCGTGATCTTCAGTTCACCACCGCGAAAAACCGCATAGTGGCCTGCCGGCAACTTGAAAACTTCACGGAACATGGTCTTCGGATCCGGCACCCATAAAAATGTCAGGTATTGATGGAGAGCTTCCGGGTCGATTTCAGCTTCGAATCCCGGCACCTGCAAAAGAGCTTTGATTTCAGAGGCGAAGGCCAACGATCCACCACGGCAGAAGTAGTAGAAGGGCTTGACGCCAAAGTGATCGCGGGCCACAAAAAGCGTAGGAGTCGCACTGCGCAAGTCGCAGATTGCAAATGCGAACATGCCGTTCAACCGCTTCACACAATCCGGTCCCTCCTGCTCGTAGAGGTGAATGATCACCTCTGTATCGGTTTGCGATACGAAGCGATGACCTTTCGACTGCAACTCCTGGCGAAGCTCGGCGAAGTTGTAGATCTCGCCGTTGTAGGTGATCCAAATCGTGCGGTCTTCATTACACATCGGCATGTGACCGTCGGCAGACAGATCCAAGATTGCAAGCCGCCGGCTGCCAAGACCGATATAAGAACCATCCGAAAACCTGCGATCCCACAACCCGGAATCATCGGGACCACGGTGCGTCTGGACGTGCGTCATCCGCGCCAAAGTCTCCCGGTCACCGCAGTTCACTAAACCAGAAATTCCGCACATGTTCGAATCACACTCTCTTTGACTCGAGCTGAATCTTTAGTTCGTAGATCTTTGCTTTGATGTTAAAAAACTGGATGCCTTGCATCCCGCAGTAAATAAGACCTGGAATACCGTCCAAGAACCCCAGACGGAACAAATACTTGTATAAGAAGAAAAGTATCGGCGATCCAGGAATTGTAAAGAACGTCTTCCGCAGCCAGCGGCGGCGTTGAGCCTGTGAACCGATAAGTGCAGGAGGGAGATCCGTCGAACCAGCTTCGCCCTCAAGCCAAACTCGGGCTTCCCAATTGGAATATTCATCGTGCTTTCGGATGTAGTGGGAAAGCGACTCTACATTGTGATGAAGCAGAGGCTCCTTCAATTTGGCAGTTTTCGGTGGCACGTCAACGTCGCCACGAACAACGATGTGTTCGTGAATCTCCATATCTGCCATTGATTGATCTTGCTCCAACAATCTGCACTCAAATCGGCCCTTTCCTTTTCGGAACAAGGAAAGCTTGTAAAAACTGGCTCCGCTGTGGCGCAGTTCCCGCCCCAAAAAGAACATGCGCAGCGCGATGTAATAGCCATCGTAGACGGGATTAGCAATGGCGTCTCGAATCTCTTCAGCGAGTTGGTCGGTCATGCACTCGTCGGCATCAACCAGGAAGATCCAATCATAGGCTATGGGGAGGGAGTCCATGGCCCATTGACGTTTCTTGGGCCAGCCCCCTTGATAATGAAACTGCGCAATGTTAGCGCCATACGACTGAGCGATTTCTATGGTTCCGTCGGTACTCTGCGAATCAATCACATAGATCTCTCCCACATCTCGCAGAGATTCGAGGCAACGCGGCAAGTTCCGAGCCTCATTGCGTACCGCTACAATCACGGTTATCGGCAGATGTACCGCAGACGGATTCCTCTGCAGTTTCGATAAATCAAACTGGTGCATTCAATAGTGAGAGACTCCTCACATTCTACTCTGAGGACCTCATGTGTCACACGATTCGAGCTCAGACTATACTGAGGTTTACACTCGAATGAGCACGAGTAATACGCAGAAAGAGGCTGTTCGCGAATTCTGGGACAGCGAACCATGTGGCACGCGTTACCTGGGGGCGACGGGCGATTTCAGTGCGCACACGAGGGCGCGCTATGCCCTAGAACCGTACATTATCGACTTCGCCAATTTTCACGAGGCTCGCGGATTGAGAGTGCTGGAAATTGGCGTAGGGATGGGTTCCGATTACCTGGAATGGCTCAAGGCAGGCGCTAACGCGACAGGAATAGATTTAACAGAAGCTTCGATCGAAAGAGCGCGCCAACGGTGCGTCGCCTCAGAATTTCAGCCTGATTTGAGAGTCGCAGATGCCGAGGATTTACCATTTCCAGATAACACGTTCGACATTGCTTATTCATATGGTGTGATGCACCACAGTCCCAACACTCAACGTTGTGTCGACGAGGCGAAGCGAGTCCTCAAGACGGGGGGCCATGCGAAGATCATGGTTTATCATCATCCGTCCATTACAGGGTTCCTGCTTTGGCTCCGTTACGGACTTTTTCGCGGCAAGTCTCTCCGGCGATGTGTGTTTGAAAATCTCGAGAGTCCTGGAACGAAGACGTACACACGGGGTGAAGCGCTCCAACTGTTCGACGGATTCCGCGATGTCACAATGCAGGTTGTCTTCAGCCCGGGCGATCTGCTTCTCCACCAACCTTCCGCGCGTTATCAGTCGTGGTTTTACCGTATGGTGTGGCGCCTGTTTCCAAGGTGGTTGGTTCGCACCTTTGGGCGCCGATGGGGCCTGTTCCTGCTAATCTCGGCAACCAAGACTTAGCAACTCGATCTAGACGGAAACTGAATTCAGCTCGCACCATCTCTGGAGAACGTACAAAGACCAAGGGCGGGACCATGAGACGCTGCCCCCAAGAAAACCTTCCCAAACTGCGCGCACGCCGTCGCCTCTTAACAGGGAGCCGAGCGGACCATCTTTGATGCGATTCGAGCTGAATGCGGGTTCGATCTCTGCTCGAAGTTCCTGGCGCATCCAGTGCTCAAAAGGCAGCGTGAAGCCGCGTTTTGGACGATGAATAATCTGATCAGGCAGCGAGCCATCGAGTGCCTCGACCAGTAGTTTCTTCGGCGTTCCGTTCATCTTCTGCTTGCCGGGAATGCGCAAAACAGCCTTGGCTAGCAGATGGTCGATGAGTGGAACTCTCACCTCTAGACCTTGGGACATGCTCATGAAATCGGAGTCGCGCAGAAGTGTATTCAGCATATAGCAGCGCGACTCCAGATACGAAACGCGGTTGATGGGATCCAGTCCGAGGGAACGCTGGAGGCGACCTCTCTGCTCCGCATCCGCAAGCTCGTAACTTTCCGGCTCAAGGTTCTGCACCAATTGATGTTGCTGCTGCGTAACAAACAACATTCGCGCCAGAAAATACGGGTGAAGCAGATGTCCATTGCTTCGCGCCAAGTATGCAAGTTTGCGATTTTGGTCGTTATTGGGAGAAATACCGCTGAACATTACTGCAGCGGGCGTACGCAAACCATGGGGTACATGCTTCCAGAACTTGGCAAAGCGCTCCATTCGGGGCACGGCTCGGAATGTTCCGTATCCCGCAAAAACCTCATCGCCGCCGAGGCCCGAGAGCGCAACCTTCACCCCGGCTTCGCGCGTCGCGCGCGAAACAAGAAAGGCGTTCATGCCGTCCATCGTCGGCAGATCCATCGCGCGCAGAGCATCCGGAATCGCATCCAGCGCGTCCGTTTGGGAGACCACTATTTCGTGATGGTCGGTCGCGAATTTTCTCGCGATTGCACGCGAATGCTGCGCTTCGGAAAAATCAGCCTCTTGGAAGACAACCGAAAACGTGCTCGGCTTTACTCCTCCCCTGCTGAGAATACTCACCAGCGCGCTGGAGTCGATGCCTCCCGAAAGAAACACCCCAACGGGAACGTCGCTCACGAGTTGGAGTCGAATCGCTTCTTCGAGTTTGCCGCGCAGTTCTGCGGACGATATTTCCTTTTGGTCGTCCTCGATCTCGGGGCTCGATTGATTTCCAACAAGGTCCCAATACTCAGTCTGTCGAAGCGCGCCGGATTTCCAGGTCAGCATGTGGCCGGCAGGCAAAACTCTGATCCCATCGATGATCGTCAAAGGATCGCAGGTCGAGCCAAAGGCCAGATAGTTGATCAATCCCGCGGGGTTCAATTTTCGCGGAAGTAATCCCGTTCCAAGCAGGCTGCGAACCTCCGACGCAAAAACGAGGTACGATCCGGTCTGGGCGTAGTAGAGAGGCTTGATTCCCATTGGATCGCGCGCGATCAGCAGTTGACGCTGATTGGCATCCCAAAGGGCAAAGGCGAACATTCCTCTGAATTTGCTGAGGCTATCGGCTCCCCATCGCGCATAAGCCCTGAGCAGGACTTCCGTGTCCGAATGACTCTCAAACACCGTACCCAGCCGCTCGAGTTGCGCCCGAATATCTTTGAAGTTGTAAATCTCGCCGTTGTAAACAATCCAGTTACCGGACTCCGGATCGTACATGGGTTGGTGCCCGGAAGGTGACAGATCAAGAATGGCGAGTCGTCGATTCCCGAGCCCGATCTCTGACTGCTGGTCGCGGATCAGGATTGTCCCTGCGTCGTCCGGACCGCGATGAGCCAGCGACTGCGTCCCGCGTTCCAGCAGTCCTTCTGGAACACGCGCATTGTGCGCGACGATGCCGAAAATTCCACACATGCAAATGTACCGGTGTATCCATACTAACGCGAGCCGTTGCGGTATGCGCCGTCTGACAGGCGCTCGGTTGATGCTGCAAGCAATTGTGTTGTATCGTCCAAAGTTGAGCTCGTTCCTCTCAAATCACTTCATACTCCTGATGAAATCCCCTTCGCAGGCTGCCGAATGACAAATCCCCCCGTCAACGTGCCCTACCTCGATCTTAAGGCCCAATATCGCAGCATCAAGAGTGAGATCGACGCAGCGATCTCCGGCGTGCTGGAGAGCTGTCAATTCGTGCTCGGCAGCGAAGTCGCGCAATTTGAACGAGAGTTCGCGGCTTATTGCTCCACATCCGAGTGCATTGCGCTGAATTCAGGTACGAGTGCGCTGCATTTGGCGCTACTCGCGGCGGGCGTCGGGCCAGGGGACGAAGTCATTACGGTGCCGTTCACTTTCGTAGCCAGCGTGGCCGCGATTCTCTACGCGGGCGCAAAACCAGTGCTGGTGGACATCGATCCCCGAACGTTCACGATGGATCCGGGCGCGATTGAGAGAGCAATCACCACTCGAACGAAGGCGATTATGCCCGTGCATCTCTATGGGCAGACGGCGGACATGGATCCGATTCTCGAGATCGCCCGGCATCGCGGACTTGTAGTGATTGAGGATGCCGCGCAGGCCCATGGCGCGAAGTACAAAGGGCGTCTTGCCGGGAGCATCGGCGACATTGGTTGTTTCAGCTTTTATCCAGCGAAGAATCTGGGCGCGTACGGCGAGGGCGGCGCAGTTACAACCAGCAATCCGGAGTACGCCCAAAAGGTTCGGAGGTTACGCGATTGGGGACAGGATCGCAAGTATCACCACGTGCTGCGCGGATTCAACTACCGTATGGAAGGCTTCCAGGGAGCGATCTTGCGGATCAAGCTGCGGCATCTAGAATCGTGGACGAATCGCAGAAGAGCGATCGCAAGAATGTATGACAAGCTCTTGGCGCCATTCGACATTCGGACCCCGATCGAGATGCCATGGGCACAACACGTTTACCACCTGTACACCGTTCGGGCTTCCGATCGCGATAGCTTGCAACGAGCCTTGCTCGCCGAGGGCATCCAGACCGCGGTTCACTATTCGGAGCCAGCGCATCTGCAGCCGGCCTATTCCGATTTGGGATATGGGCCGGGTAGCCTTCCCGAGTCCGAACAGGCTGCACGTGAAGTCTTGTCTTTGCCTATGTATCCAGAGTTGAGCGACGCGCAGATTGAGAACGTTGCCTCGGCATTTCAGAGCATAGCGGCGGCAAAGTAGTTCAATTGCTGGACGGTGTTCGGATTCGCTCGCAAACAGTCAATATCTCTTCAACGTGCCTTCTCCAGGAGAACTCACGCGCTCTCTTTTGTCCGGCCTGGCGCATCAGTTCAGCCATCCCAGGGTTCAAAATCACTCGGGCAAGCGTGTCCGCGAGGTCCTCGTGGGAAAATTTCGCGAAATACCGAGCGGCACCCCCACAAATCTCGCGATGTACTTGCAGATCAGAGGCAACAACCGGGGCGTCGCTGGACATGGCTTCGACAAGTGGATGGGCAAAGGTCTCTGTATATGCGGGAGTTACGTAAACATCCGCTCGTGCATACAGTTGATACAACCGCTGATAAGCGATTGAACCTAACTCCTCGACCATGTCCTGAACATTGAGGTCACGAATCAATCTAGCTGCTTGCGCTGGGTTATATGCACCTGGATTCTTACCAGACCGCAGGTGACAGGTAAGGAGCAATTTGACCGCACGGCCCGCAAGTCGCGACTTCAAGAGTGGCAATGCCCGAATCAGCGTCTCGAAATTGCGGTAGTAGTTGTAGTGGCTGACGAAAAGCAGTTTTACTGACCCGTCGCAGGCTCGCAGCTTTTCCTCAACATCCGACGAAAACGGCGCGGAGTTCCTGGTGAATTCGTCGATATCGAATCCATGATGAATCGCCATGACTTTTCGCCCGGACCACCGCTCCAATTCGGACGCAAAGGTTTCGCTCGGGGCAACCGTCACTTCTGCCCGGAGAATCGATCTCTTTGCGAGAACACCGCGCAGGTGAGTGTCAACCCACATGCGGAATTCCCGTCGCGAACGCAGGTCACCGTAGAAATCCTCTGAAAGATATAGTGAATTGCGCGACAACAAAACCTGCGGAATGGGCGATCTCCACAATGCAAAATTCCCGGTAGAGAGAAGCACATCTGCGTTGCGGGCACGCATCAACGCAGGGAGATTAACTTGCTCATACCAGAATCTTCTTCCACCTGGTATTTCCAGGTCCAGGAATTCGACATTTGGAAGGGGGTGGAATTCTTTCTGAACACCCGAATTTATAGCAACCGTCGTCCTCACACTCGGATGAGCCGCCAGGTGAGGTAGAACATTACGAATGTAGGTGACGCCCCCGCCAGCGCTGGCGGCGAGAGCGTTAATGAAAAGATGCATTATCGGCCCGGTGTGACAACGCTGAGGTCCGAGGACGCCGTGTTCAAGCGACTCCAATCAACATCACTTCGAGTCGAGAATCTGAGGAGATTGGCACTGTCGACAAAAACGAATGACATACTCCAGAAAAAGATGCATAGGTAGTAACCTGGAGCAAAGAGCCAGTCCTCGAAGGCAGCGTGGCATATACCAGCCATCATCACCATGGCAAGGGGCACAGCGGGGTGCGCGGGATTCCCCGTCTTGAACATCCAGAACATCGTTCGAAGAATCTTGGCCAAAAGCCCACCTAACAACATGACGAAGGGAAGGACCCCAACGACCCCCACCCACGCAAAGATCTCAAGATAGCTGCTTCCATGCTCCCTCGACGTCAGACTGCTGCTCGAGAACTTCCCGAGATTTTCTGTCGGATCCACGCCCTTGTCTGAAGTGCCGAACCCTGTCCCAAACCAATAGTGATCCTGGATCGCGTCCATCGTTTCCTGCCAGGGTGTTTCCCGCGAACTTAACAACCCCGAAGTTGGATCTTTTCCCTTATAGACAATCGTATCGTTGAAGGACGCAACACTTCTGGAAAGCTCCTCTGGCTGTAGAATCGCCATCGCCGCCACCACGATCGCTATAAGACCGACGCCCACAGCAAGGTACGCGAATCGGCGCAGGCAAACGCAGAGGACGAGCGACACCAAGATCGCCGCCGCGATTGCCGCACGGGCATGACTCAGGTATGTCAGGTACATCGCCAGCCCGTAAAAGAGAAGCTGGCTTCGGTGAGCCCATTTGGACTGCTTGAGCAGCGCGCCCCATAGTAGTACCGGCACCGCCGCGACTCCCATCACTGCGCCCAGGGAATTGGGATTCCCCAACATTTCCACGCCAGAGAAATAAAATGCGGCCACAATCCCTACGAGGATCTGACAGCCGGTGAGCAGCCCTGTGAAGAAACGGCTCTCGCGTCCCTGCACCGCAAGCCTGGAACCGGTCGCCCCGTAGATGAACAACAAAACCAGGCTCGACACTTTGAGAAATGAGAGGGTGGAATACCGGGACACGGCTGCAGACATTCCTGCTGCCAGCAGTGCTAAGAACGCAACAATGTCGAACATGCCAAATGAGAATCGGCGCTCTTTCAATACAATCGCGCAACCTACCAATGCACCTAGCCCAAGGACCATCCAGCGCAGCATGTTCCAGACGGTGCCCACTGGCAGATCTACCCCGGCGAGCAGGAAGACGACGATCGTGATCGGGAAGAAGGCCCGTCTGTAAAGCCAAACGGCCCCCAACAGAATTTCGAGAAACAGCAAGCTGCCAACATAGGTCAGACTGGTGAAGTATCCGGGCCGAGTAAGCGCGAGATAGCCGAGTAATACTGCGAAAGCAACTCCCGCCACTGGGAGTGCAAACTTGAAGATGCGATTATCCAAGGCTAGCACCTTTGCTGCGCATCATGTTTGCGATTCCGTCAGCCCAATGCTGAGGCGAATACTCGTGAATTCGCGCAAGGCTGTTCTTTCCCATCGATTCCAAATCCTGACTCTCAGCCAGTGCTCTCATCGCTGAGGCAAGCCGCGGAACTTGCTTCGAAGGAACAATCTTGCCATTCCAGTTCTCGGTTAAAAGATCGGGCACGCAGCCCGCGACATCTGTAACGATAACCGGTAGTCCACAAGCCATTGCTTCATTCACGACCAGTCCCCAAGTATCGGTATGCGTTGGCAGAATCAGCATTTCGGCAAGTGCGTAGTACGCCGCAAGTTGGTCTCGTTGGGCAAAACCAACGAATCGTACCACCCCAGCAGAAACTAACCCAGCCTGCCGCCGCAGTTCGTCTCGGCACGGCCCGTCGCCAGCAAAGACGAGCCCTACCTCGCGACGCAGCGCTTCATCTAGTGTGGCATAAGCGGTCAATAGCTCAAAAATTCCTTTTTCACGAACCAGCCTGCCCACAAACAGGAAGTACCGTCTGGGGAGATCCAAAGCTCTCCGATGCTCTTCCGAGTTTGCACGAGCACGTTGCGCAGCCTGCATAAAAAATGAATTGTCGACGGCATTGGCAGCAGTGAAGATTCGAGCGGAATCGATCCCGCTCAAAGCCAAATACTCACAGGCCGCTCGTCCCGGTACCACAAAGCCGCTACAGGATCGAAGAAATCGGCGCTTCAGACGCTCAACGACGCGATGACTTCCGCGGCTGTCTTTCGCATTGCTCTCCGACCAAAGGACAAACGGAATCCCATGCAATCGCGCCCAGGATTGAGCCTGCCACGACGCTGGATAGTTGTAGCCTCCGCACAGGATGACCTCCGGCCGTGCTGCTTGCAACGATCTGGCAACACCGCGATTCAACAGAAGATGCCTGCCCCAGATTCGCATGCGCCAGGAAGGCAGCACCTCGTATGAGAACTCTATCTCGTCCTTGTAGACGTCCCACTTCCGCAACGCGGGGTCCGTCTCAGCCAGAAAAATGACGTGAAGATCAATGCCTGGACGCTGTGCGAAACAATTAAACAGCGGAATGCGGTAAGGAGAAATAATTTCGGTGACAATCACGAGCCGTCCGCTCACGCCGCGCACTCCCGATAGATTCGCGCTAATCTCTGTGCCTGCTGCGCGAGTGTGAATCGATCGAGAATGGTGTCTCGGGCCGCAATACTAATCCTCTGCTGCAGTCCTGTGTCGCTTACCAACATCTTCAAAACCAAGGCGAGTTCTTTCTCATTGTCGGGGCCCACGAGATAACCGTTGCTGCCTTGCTGGATGACTTCTGCGATTCCTTGGCCCCGGCAACCGATGGCTGGTTTGCCCGACGACATTGCCTCCAAGTAGACGCAACCAAGTCCTTCATAGCGGCTAGGAAGAGCAAAAACCGTGCATTCACCCATCGCGCCAGCGACCTGGCGACGCGATCGACGACCCAGAAACTGAACACGGTCCGCAATGTTCAATTCAACGGTCATCCGTTTCAACGATGCCAATTCCGGACCGCTGCCGATGATGCGCAACCGTAATTGCGGAAAATCAGCAGAAATCGCTGCGAAGGCTCTCAGCAGGGTCGCGTGTCCCTTAATTGGAATCAGATTTCCGACGCTCAAGATCGACTGATGAGAAATTGAGTCACTGGCCGGCGCAAAGAGATCCGAGTCTACCGCGTTATAAACAACTGAAGTTTTGCTGCGAGAGCCGGTCCCCTCGAGAACTTGCTCCCGTACGCGCTCGCTGATGCAAATCACCCTTTTGGCAGCATGAAAAACACGCTGTGAGATGCGGCGGCACCACTGCCCGGCCTTGCCCTTGACCTGTTCTGTCGAGAAAGCATCCAGACCATGCACCGTCACAACAAATGGCAAACCTAGTTCGGCGCTCAGCAACATCGCCGCATGACCACAGGGCAACGGTGCGTGAGCGTGAATCAGATCAATCTTTCCCTGCGCTTTCAATTCTCGGACCCTTGCCACAATTCGAGCGAACAGAAAAGCACCTGCAGACGGCAATCCCACGTCGCTCGGTAACGCAAAGTAGCGGAGCCATTTCGCGCGTACAGGGGAGCCGCCAGGCGTGACCTTTTTGCGGTAGAACGGCTGAACCGCATACACCGTATTCTTGATTCCAATCTTCTCGAGCGCCGAAATCGGCTCGGCAATAAAACAGCCTCCGGCGTCATCTCCCTCGCTGGGGTAAAAAGGCGTGAGTGTAAGAACTTGGAGACGCTGGCTCTTCTGGCCACGCCGATCGCCTAGGATTGGCAACGGAGGATATTCACTCACGAGTCCGAACCTCGCTGTTCGAACTGCGTTGTCTTTCGGCAACCACTTTTTCAAACGCCTCCGCCCATCGACTGGCGATGACGTTCCAGTCAAAGCGCAGCGCATGCTCTGCGGCGGCGCGTCCCATCGAACGACGCAGGGTCGGATTCTGAATTAGTTCCGAAAGTCCACGTGATAGCTCCGCGTCGTTGTCCGCAAGAAATCCTGTGGTGCCGTTCACGACGGAATCCGGGCGGTAGAGTCGCATGGCTACGACCGGAAGACCGCTGCCGGCCGCCTGCAGAAGGACCTGGGGATGCCCTTCAAGGATGCTTGGATGGAAGAAGATATCAGCCCGGCGCATCTCGCAGCCGATTTCAGCCTGCGACCGGTGTCCCAGAAAAGTGACATTCTTGCAGTCCAACTCTGCTGCCAGATTTTTGCATACCTGCTCCTCTTCGCCTGTGCCGGCAATCCGGAAACAAACATTCGGCCAGCGCGCTGCTTCACGAATTGCAAGCGGGACACGCTTGTATGGGCGAAGTGATCCGACGCACAAAACCGTGATGGTCCTCTTGGAAGGTTGCCCATTCGGTGGCTCGTAGTAATAGCGCCGATCGACTCCGTCGTACATCGTTCCAGCCGAAAGGATGCCCATTTTGTCGCGCAGGAGTTGTCCGAGGTATGAGTTGTTATCGAAGACCGCGTCGGCTTCGCGAATCTGCCGGACACGCGCGGGCGGAAAACTGCCTGAATACAAACCACCTGAGACGACGTAACTGATCACTGCGGTCTTCAGCCGAAGATGGCGGCGCAGATTGAAGTACCCGGCATCCAAAGGACCTTCGCGCGGAAAGAAGTAAAGGTCCGGGACCTTCCGCATCAGCCGGAAAAGAACGCGCGCGCTGTTTGCATGTTTTCGCCAACGCAGAAGAATTGTATTTCGGCGCGATGCGATCCGAGGGTCGGCAGCCCGCTCACACAGCATCGTGACCTCGAATCGATCTGGATCCAGGCGGGAAACGATCTCTTTCACCGAGAGATTCTGCGCGTTAGTATCAGCTTCGTCGGCAAACGACGGTGTAAAAACTCTGATCATGCAGGATGCGAACGCCGGTTGCAGGTCAGGACGCAACGGGCAGGGACTTCTGTGCTGGATTGTTCCATTCTAGCTGAAGTTCGCGGAGACGGGCTTGCACGCGAGCCTTGATATTCCGCTGCGCCGACCGTTCAAGATGCGCACGGGCGATCTCGAGCAGGCGTCTCCGGGCAGGCTTTTGCTCACCTGGGGGCAGAGGTCGGTTTTCGCCTGGGTCTCCTTCCAAGTCGAAGAAAAACTCCCGCCCACTTTCAAAGTAGAGAACTAGTTTGAACGGTTGTTCTCGGATAGACAGGATCCGACTTCCCATACGACTTTGCGGATGAAACGGGTTCGTGCATCCAGCAACGCATTCGGAAATCGCAAAGGAACTTTGATCGGAGCGATTCCGGGGAGTCGACCAGGCACTCGATCCCACGAACTCACTCGGGATGGGCACATTAGCCGCATCCAGAAGGGTTGGTGCCAAGTGAATCAGGCTGAACGGATCGCCGCAAATGCCCGTTTTCACCTTTCCCGGAGCGCGTAACAGCAACGGCACGTGAATCAACTCTTCCATCAAACCTGAAGGCGGATGATATCGGCCCCCCCGCTCGAGGAATTCCTCGCCATGATCTGCGGTGAGCACAAAGATGCAATCGTCCCACCGCCCATTGCCTTTCAAGTACGCAACCATTCTGCAAACTTGCTCATCAACCCAGCGGATTCCCGCGTCGTAAAGTCGTATGATCCGATCTTGAATGCCTGCCAGCCGTCCGGGACCGACGTCTCCGCGATTCCAGTAGGAGTTTAGATATCGCGCATCGCGGGGGCTCACTGGCGCCTCATTCATCAACCTGAGCGCCTCTTCTTTCGGATAATAAGGCGAATGAGGATCCATCAGATGCAGCCACAGGAAGAACGGCGATGGCCCGACCGAGTCTAGCCATCGGCAAGCTTGGTCCACAACCAAATCCGCGGACGGAAAGCTGCGGAGTCCATCGAGTGAATCGGCGACGGGCGTAACGCGCTGACAGTAACGGAAGTAGAGTTCGTCGTACGCCGCACCCAATCCTCCCAAGCTCGGCCGAAGACGCTGAATCCCTTGATTCAACCGACTTGCCAATCCTCGATCGGAGCGTGTCGGTTCTGCTGGCAGTGATCTCGGATCGCTCTTTAAGAAATCCTCAAAGACATCGAATCCGCGGTCGTAACCGAATCGCGAGGAGATATACGGATTCGCTGCGCTGAATCCGGCGGTTGCATATCCTGAATCTTTTAGAGCCGTCGTTAAGGTCGGCTCATCTGGAGCGAGTCCGAGGATGTCGCGCCCCAAAGCCATTGGATACCGAGATGCCATGATACCGGGGAGCGAGTAGTACGTGGGCGCACCCGCCACAATCGCGTGTGGAACGACTAAGCTTTCACCAGCCAACACATCGAGGAACGGCGTGTTCGCCCGTTTGTATCCCATAAAGCCGACGTGGTCGGCTCGCAAACAATCCACTGTAACGAGAATGATGGAACGCGAATTGTCGTTCATGAATTGCGGGCTACCAGGCTCGATCTCAGGATTTTCTTCTGCTTCACATTCAACCTGACCATTCCGTCGGGTCCCTCGAAAGTCCCCTTGTGGATCGCGTCGTACAGATCGCCATCCCGAAGATACAGCAGGTCAGAGTATTTCGACTCGAGCGCGTTTAGGAATTGATCCATGAATCCGAGAGTTTTAGAGCGAAAATCCTTTACTGTGGAATGAAAGTTGATGGAATGCGCAGAAACGATCGCCGGAATACCCGCTGCAAAGCATGATTGCGCTTGGGCCAGACAATTCTCAAGCGAGAAAGCCGCATCGGTTGCCGGCTCAAACTCCACGGTCCTCGACAGATTTAGAAGATCGTGCTCGCCCATGTACGGAGGAGCGAATGTTCCCGGGCCATTCTGTGCAATCCTAATTCCGTGCATCGACCAGCCTCGGTGAGTATTGCTGTCAGCGCGGTATCCTGGAGCACAGGCGGAACGTGGTAAAGAGCTGAAGAGTTTGGCAAATGCGCCAACGGTCTGCCCAATAAACTCTTTTTGCGTAGGCTCCGGCAGGAATTGTTCGTCACTCGTTTCAGGATCCCAATACTCATAGCCGATCCACGGCATTCGCCAATAGATGTAGGGCGTTCCCGCGGCCCAGAAAGTCCGGAGCAACGCCCGCCTCTCATCGTCCGCGGCTGCTCGCGCGACGGCCCTTCGGCAGAAATGCGAAGTACCATGCAGGGCGGGAGTAAATACTCCATCCGAGATTCCTGTGCGGTAAGCGTCGATCAATCCCGGACGGGACCAGCCCCGTGGAAGGCCTTCCGATAGGGGCAGAAAAGAGAGCTGTCCTTGCTCGGCAGCCTGTCCGCAGTCGAGATTGGCAACAATAAAATTCATCTCGAAGGTCGGCGGGCGGCCAACAGAATCTCGATGACCCTTCAAGAGTTGACTGAGCGAATGCACGTCATTCGCGGTTTCGAGCGTGTAGAAGTCATAGGGGCGTTCGCCTAGGGAGATGCCCGCCGATCGGAACTTCTCGAGTCCGTTGTGGTCTTGCAGCCCGGCGCGGCCCCAATCGTCACTCTGAAATAGGACCAGCGGGCAATCGAATTGGAAGGTACGTACCGGAAGAAGATTGCGCAATCGCGAGAGCATTTTTGGCCAGAGGTTCATGCCTCCGACGCCTTAGGCTTACGCAAAACCAGCATCTCGCATCCGCCTTCCGCCACAGATCCGTACTTCAGAATGATCCACAAGAGGAGAGCGCCCAAAACGGGCAGCAACGATAACCGTGCCACCAGTCGCGTGGAACGTCCTGCAAACGTGCCAGCTGACCGTTTTCGAAGAAACTGCTCTCGATGCACATCTACAACTTGGAATTCCGGCCCTAGCGAATTCAGCAACTTCGCCAAGCGCGCATTCGTCGTATAGGTAAGTTGGTCCAGCATCGCGGGGCTGCGACCTTTCAGGCGCAAATAGATGCGGCCCAGCGCCTTCGGCATCAACGGTAACCAACGAATCTTATAGTGCGGCTCGTAGAAGCGAAGATAGTTCGGACATGCGACATACAGTACCCCGGTACCCCGAAGGAGGCGTGCGGCTTCTTGAGCAACCCGCTTTTGATCGGTCACGTGTTCGATCACCTGGTTCATGACGACCAGATCAAAGCATTCGTCCGGAAACGGCAATTGTTCGCCGATTCCGCTCACGAAAATCGGATCGGCCAGCCTTCGCCGTGCAATCTCAATTGATGTGATCTTCGCGCCTGCTCCGATTCGATCTGGTTCCAATCCGAACGCATGGAGTCCGCGTTCTCGACAAGCAACCACAAAGCTCCCAACTCCGGACCCAAGGTCAAGAATGCGAGATCGCGGAGTGATGGGTACATATTCTTGAACGATTCGGAGCGGGCCTGTAGCATCCCCGCCGATCGTATCGTCGACAATACGCTGTTGAACCTCCGGAGGCTGAATTCCCTTCCAGTTTTCATTGCGATATTGCAGGAGCAATGACCGGAGTTCGGACTGCGAGATCGGCTTTTTCTGGGTTTGGATACTCATTTGCGCGCCAATACCGAGAAGTTTGCGGATAACTGATCATTCGAACTGCGAAGCAGCGATTCTAGCGATGCCGCGAGCAGATTCACAATCGGTACTGCGGTCACGGCAAGAATTTTTTGTAGCATTACCGGCTTTGTGAAGGTAACCATTGAGACTGCAAACGTTCGGCAAAAACCTGACACGCTCGATCCCTCGGCAACGATTTCCGAATGAGAGAAACCGCTCACTAGGACTCTCAAACTTCCCGGCAGAAAGCGCCACTTATCTTCGACGGAATCGCGGGGGAATACTGCCGGCACGCTCAGGAATAGCGTTCCTCCGGGTTTTAGAATCCGGTGAATCTCTGAAATGACAGCGACGGGGTCTGCTACGTACTCGAGCACTTGAGTGCAGAAAACAAGGTCGAACTCTTCCGAACAAACCGGAATTTGCTCGCCACGTCCGACTATGCTGACCAGGGGATTTATAACAAGATCAACTGCAAAATATCGTCCAAGCCGTGATTCCACAAGAGGACGATATGGCTGAATCCTTCCGCCCAAATCGAGAACGCTCAGCTCCCGCCCCTCCAACTGAGTGATCCAGCGCTTGAAAATCTCGCGCCGCCTGCGCAAGACGAGCCAATTGGGATTCGTAATGGACGGATAAAGCCGTTCATGACCTGCCCGGCGAAGCGATTCCAAAGTCTCGATGCCCGATGATCTGCTACTCAGGCCCGTCTCCGGTTGCTCCGTTGTGACACTCGCGATCACAGATAGCCCAGCTCACGCAATCGTTCTTCGACGAGCCGTTGCTCTGCTGCATCCATTTGAGAAGCCTCATCCCGTAACAAGTCACGCAACACGAATGTCAGCAATTCTTCAAGATGACCGAACTGACGACCGAATTTTTTCTCCGCAGCAGCGCAGAGATCTGCAGGAAGTCGTATCTCTCTCACCTCGCTCATGCTGACGCTCCTGGGCGAAGGAATGTACCCCGCATCCGAGACCATACAGCGACCGCAATCAATTTGTCGTCAGGATCTAGCCCAAACAGAAGAGTGATCACCGCGAACAGGCCATAGGCCGCAACCAGCGTGATGCCAACAGAAATCCAGTCACGTTGAAATACGGACGAAACTCTGTTGAGTGCGACGACTGCGATCAGCATCAACACTGTCGGCACAAGCAGGCGAACATAGCCGCGATTGTATGGAAAGATTCCGATCGCCTTGCGAACTTCCAACAGGTTCAAGAGATTCATCCCTACGGTTGTGATCGCTGCCGCTGTGGCCGCACCAATGGCTCCCAAAACCGGTACAAGCGCAATACTTGCCACGACCATGACAATTGCCATTGCGGTCTGGACTCTGATGAGCCGCCTTTCGTGACCCGACATGAGCAAAATATAGCCAACTGAACCGACTCCGCAGTTTACCAATTGCCCGATCGTACCTATGACAAGAATTGGCCACCCTCTTTCAAAATCACGGCCGAAGATCCTCATCAACGGATGAGAAAAAACTATGACTACAGCCGCAAGGGGCAAGGTGAGGCCAAGGGTCCACTTTGTCAACGACTGGAATAGCCTTTTGAGCAAGGCGATCTCCCCACGCGTATGCAGGTCAGCAATGGTTGGCGCGAAAATCTGATTAATCGAACTCAGCGCCAGCGGCACATACACCACAAGCGCTGCCGCTACGGAATAGACCCCCACCTCCCGGGCTCCGCGATAAAACCCCAAAGCTACTTTGTCCACCTGACTGACGAGAAACTCGAGAAAACTTATGCCGAGCACTGTCGTGGAGAAAGACCACACTTCCCTCGGCGGGGACGATGATGGTTGTGCGAAAAACCGCGCCGCTTCGGGAGTAAAGCGCCTTGCTGCCATGACCAACATTACGCAAACGATGACGGCACTGCAGATCTGTCCTGCGATGTATCCTCGCAGCCCCCAACCTAACGAAATCAGCGCGATTGCGGCCAGCATATTGAGCGGGCTGCCGATGAAATTCACGATCCAGGTGCGAATTTTGAGGTCTTGATATCCGACAAGGACCTTTCCGTAAAACGCGCTGACAACTGCAAGCAGCATCATCAGCGCGAACAAAGGCAGATACGTAACCAATGCGGGGGTGTGGTAGAAGCGAACCGCAACAACGCGGCCGAATGTCAATAAGACCACAGCAAGCAGGACATTCGCGATCAGCAATACGCCTCCGCCACGCCATAACAGGGCGTGGAGTTCACGATATTTTCCTGCCGCCCTATAGGACGCCACAAAGCGGACCGCTGACTGCGGCAGTCCAAGCGTGTTGAAAATCCCTAAGAATCCGATGAGCGTAACGCCAAGGGCATAAATTCCCAGATCCTCGGGCCCAAGCACCCTTGCCAGGTACACCTTGAAGAGATAGCCCAGACCCATCGTAAAGACGGTCCCGGCGAAATAGATGCCCGACTGGCGGGAGATATGCCCCACCTGGGAGCGAAAATTCTGCGTTGCCGTCGCGGTGGCCAACGGATCGCTCACGGAAGACTGACTCACGAGCGAACTCCCGCGGTCACTTTGTCGGTCGTATGGAGGGAAACAATGGGCATGCTTAAGCTGCCGGATCTTGCGATGAGATTCGAACCTGCGGTTCGCTGAATTCGAGATCGGAATTCTGCCGGCGAATCCATTGCCGACCAAGCAGGCGCGTCCGAACCAGGCTGTACATCCGCCTGAATCCCGCCTCTTCTACTCCTCGCGTCGAAGCGACATTCGTCGTGGCGCTGAAAATCCACGCCTGCTTTCCGTGTTCTTGCAGTCCCCGAGCGATCTCAGCAATTGTTCTTGCGTAGTACCCCTGCCCTCTCATCGCAACTGGGGTCCAGCAGTCAAAAATCATCGAACAATTCGCGTTGGGCGCCTCGATGCTGCTGTTAAGTTCGGCCAGAAAAAAATCTTGAAAGTCACCGACCCACGCAATATGGAGAACGCTCCCGGACTTGTCGACCAATGCGTAACCCTTTTCTTTTCCGCGTCGCAGCCGCGCTGCCGATCGCAGTAGATAGTCCAGGGTGGCCGGGTCGTCGGAGTACTGCATCGCGGCCGTCGCCAGCTGATCCCAGTGCAGGGATTGCAATTCGGCCGGGTACGATTCTTGCGGGGCGCTCCACTGATAAAGGGCGACCTCGCTCCGCGACCAGACGAGATCCCAAACACGCGAGCCAAGAGATCGAATTGTCGAAAGAAGGCCCTGAGTTTGAAAACGATCTCCAAGCCGACGCGCTGCTCCAACCAGACCTCGGGCCTTATCTTCCAGAGCTGGGCGGCGTTGAATCCATTCGGCCGCGCGATATCTGGCGATTTCTCTCCAATGCTTTACCAATGATCTCCGAAGCGTCGTGTACAGAATTTCTCGCGTGCTGTTGGCGAACTGATCCTTGTACTCCTCCGAACCCAGCCCAAGATCGACAACCTGCGTCGACGGATCCGTTGCCGCGTGTTCGATCAGTTTCGCCAGTAGGCAAAAGCCTGGAGAATGTTTTTCCAGGTCATTATCGAATGTAGGTTGATACCAGAACCACGAGCCGTGAAAATGAAATCCATAGTTCCAGGCAAGCGGCCTGTCGCCGGACATCAATCGGGATAGGGCAATCCATCCCTGCTCTGCCAGCAAGTTGGCCAACTCTGTGAGAAAGACGCGGCGCTCGTTGCGGGCAATATTGCTGATCCGGCCTGTGTAAAGGAATCGAGCTACATGTGCCTGCATGAACTTGGGTAAGACGACGTCGAGCGCCTCGCTGGAAGCACTGTGATCGAGCCAAACCGGATTTTCACGGCTAAACACATTCAAAGAACGCCTGACCATTTTCCGGCGCGGCAATACGACCGTTCCATCCGGATATCTCTCCAGAGACTTCAGGTCGACTTGCGTGCAAATGTATCCAGTCCTGCTGAAGCGATGGTATTTCTGAGAAACTTGCATGTCTTCGAGAGCTGCGACTGTGACCGAGTCGGCGGGGAGATTTGCGAAATTGATATCGCGAATACGCATCCCGTGAAGTTCCGCAATCACAGCGTGAACCAATGCGCGTCGGTCTTGGGGGTCGCTGATGAAATCACAATAGTCTGCCGTCGTCGAGCAGAGAAACGACGCTCGGCGCGATCTGTTTGCAACTGCTAAAGCTGCAACTCCACACAATTTGTCCGTAGAGTCGTAGGCGAGAAATATGTTGGGAGGAAGCACCTCGCGATACGCCCGGCATACCGCCAACGCCCACTCATACGTGTAGAACACCTGAGGTTGATCCATGCGCAGCACCAATTCATTCCACTGCTGGCGCAACCCCGAATCCTGCGGTATGTCGTTTAGAACGGCTAGACGCAACGTGTCGACCTGAAGAACGATAGTGAGCTCTGCAATTCCGTAATCATATCAACTTACTTACGCTGCTTCGCTGGGTGTCTGGGTGATTGGCGATGACGGTCGGCGCCGCCGAATTCGACCCAGACCATTCCTTAATCCCTCGTAGAATCCGGAAACGTGAGCTTCGAGTTCAGCCAGGGTCATCGCGCTGCTGACATGAATCCGAGGCAGTGCATATGGAGTCAGTTCCGCTCCCAGCCCACCGCCGGTGTTCACGAAAGCGGCTTGAAACCCCGTCTCCCTGGCCATCTTTAGGATATGTTCGTCCACGGATTCCGGATGGCCGAACGGGTACGCGAAGGCCCAGATCTTCTGCCCTAGCAACGACTCAAGCCGGGTTCGACTTTCGGACATTTCTGCCCAGGCGATTTCGCGCGGTGCCATCGACAACATCGGATGCGTTAGAGTGTGCGCGCCAATTGTCATGCCATTGTCGGAAACTGCCTTTAGCTCTTCGGCTGTCAGCAGGCAAAAGTGGCGCTCGGCGGCAGGATACCGTGAACGGTAGAATGGCAAGGAGGGCTCTAACCTGAAGTATGAGTACCCCACGTCCAAAAGATTCTGACGAGTCTCCGCACCGGCTTGCGAAAGGCGCGCCACCGATTGCCACCAGACCTTCCGCCGCTGCTCGACTCCCTCTAGAACCCCGCCGATTCTGATGCCCCCACTGCTAATCGAAAACGGCCCGCTCCGCGCCCGGAGGAGCATCAGAAATAGATCCTGATACCACAGAATGGTTCTCTGGCTTCGCGTTGAGGCTGCCGTCACAAAAAACAGACATCGCAGCCGCTCCTCTTCCAGAATCGGCAGCATTTCCGTTAGCGTATTCATCATCCCGTCGTCGCAGGTCAACAGGACAGAGCGAGGCGGAAAGTCACCGCCATCTCGAATGCAAATCTTCATTTCCTCCGGAGAGATGACGTTGTATCGCTTCTTCAACATCTTTAGCTGTTGCCGGAATGCTTGCGCAGTGATGAAACTGCCATCGAATGCTGGGTCGATTGGCCTGTAGTCAGATGGAAGAATGCCGTGGTAGGTGAGGACTGCTACACCCGGTCTCGAACTGGCTGAGAAATATCCCGTCGCCGAAAGGCTGGGATAGACAATCTTTTTCAGAATGGGGCTTACGAATCTCACAGCTCTAACTTTACCCCGGAACGGCCCTGGCTACGATGAGTCATTGCGATGAAGGAACTCATTTCGCAATCAAATCCCACGACAAAGGCGTTCCGCGTTCAATGTTGGCGGCTGCACGCTTGCCGAGGACCTCTGGCAGATGTCTAGTATGCAATCCGTGGGCAGGGCGAATGGAGCGGACATTTTCCGCGGTGAACACCTCGCCTCGCTTTACATCCTGAACTACGAAGAGGGATCTTCGAAACATTCGGCTATTCGCTTCTTTTGGACTGCAGCCGAAATGCACTTGACCCAAGGCCTTCTCAGCGACGCGCACGGCATCGACCATGGCCTTGAATTCGTGCGGCTCAAGAGAAAATGCGCTGTCGGGCCCTGGGTCCGACCTCGAAAGCGTCAGATGCTTTTCAATAATGCTGGCTCCAAGCGCAACCGCCGCTACGGGAACGGCAATCCCCATTGTGTGGTCGGAGAGTCCAGCGACAACATTGAAACGGCGGGACAACTCGGGAATTGTCCGAAGATTCATTTCCTCGGGAGCCGCTGGATACGCGCTCGTGCACTTCAAAAGCGCGATCTCTGCCGCCCCGGCGTCGCGTGCGGCCTTTACGGCCTCCTCGATTTCGTCCTCAGTCGCCATTCCGGTGGACATGATCAGCGGCTTTCCGGTGCACGCCATCTTTTGAATGAGAGGAATGTCGACCAATTCGAACGATGCGACCTTGTAGGCCGGAACATCCATCTTCTCGAGAAAATCGACCGCGCTCGGATCGAATGGAGTCGAGAACACATCCAAGCCTAGATCATTCGCAACCTTCTTCAGCCGAGGCTGCCAATCCCACGGCGTGTAAGCCTCGGCATAGAGATCGTGCAAGTTGCGGCCGTCCCAGAGGGTGCCACCCCCGACACGGAAATATTCCTTGTCACTTTTCAAAGTGATTGTGTCCGCGGTGTAGGTCTGCAGCTTGACGGCATCGGCACCGGCGCGCTTCGCTTCTTCGATAATGCGGACCGCCTGCTCGAACTTCTGATTGTGATTCGCAGAAAGCTCTGCGATCACGTAAACGGCCTGGCCGGCCCCAATAACACGTCCGCCGATTTGAAAATGCATACCCATTCGAACTCAGCCGCGCCTGCGCCTGAAGTGGATTGCTGGATTTCCCTTCACCGCCGTCATGCCTATTCTTTCAAAACCGGCTCTTTCGAACACTCGAACCGACGCGACGTTCTCCGGCTTCACGTAGGCGTCTACTCGATCACAATCACGTTGCGAGAATAACTCCAGAACAGCGGCATGAATTGTAGGTACCGCTAGACCGGACCTTCTCTTTTCATTGCAGAGACTGATATTCAACTCTGCGCCGGTACCGGCAATATCGAACCGGACCTGCCCGATTGGATTCTTGTCCGACCCTTCCGCGATCAGGAACAACGTATTCTTGTCGACGACTCTCTCGGCAAGCCAGCGAACGTGAGCCCCCCACGGGATGGGTTCCCTTGAGAACGAAGCCGCTCGAACCTCCGCGTCATTCGCCCACTGCCATAAGAGCTTGTCGTCGCCCAACCTCGCGGGTCGCAATGTTATGGCTGGATTTCCCTGCAGCGCGTCCACGACACGTTGTGCTCCTTTTCCGTCCACAATTTGTTGAGAGCATTCAGAGAGCAACCGTCTACGCTCTTCGGAATTCGCCAGCAATGCAATCGCATTCGCCAGTACACTCGACGAGACAAATCTGTCTCCGGCATGGATGGCGCAACCATGTTGATGCAGTGCCTCGGCCACCGCGGTCTGGTTATCCGCGATATCGATCAACAGCATCGGCGTGCCAAGCAGGCACAATTCCCATGAGGTAGAACCAGCGGCAGAGATCGCCAGGTCCGCTTCTGCCATAAGTTCGCCCATCTGCAGAACATTTTCCCGCAACTGAATTCTGCTCTCGCTGCCGGCTGCGGACGATCGTAAAGCCGCGAGATTTGGGTTGCTGCCTCCTACGAGGACGGTCGCTTCGAGAGTTGCCAGGATCGGCGATTGCAAGGCTTCAATGATCCGGCCCGTGATATTTTCCGGATCGCTACCACCCATTGTCACCAGCAGACGGCGGCAGGCAGGCGAGATAGTTCGCTTCCATCCGCGCCAGCGATTGAACTCTCGTCTTATCAGAGCATACTTTGGCCCAAGGAGAAGGCGGCAATGAGCGCCCACCCCGGCATACTGTTGTTCCGTGGCGTACAGGTTCTGATTCAGCACGAGATCCGCTGCGCAAGGTCCATTTCGCCGATCGTCGATGAAAAGCAGACGCAATCCTGCTGCTTTAAGTGACTCTAGGTATGTCTCGCCAAACGCGTAGCCGTCGATGCACGTCCAACGCGCTTCCTGCTTCTTCGCGAGGCTAGCGGTGGCATACGAGTCTTCTGGAGAGCCTGTGGTCACAAATAACTGCACGATCTCGCACAATTCAGAAGCGATGCGCCGATTGATCGAGTCAGTACTCTGGGCCATTGCGAATATCGTCTGCCCGCCGGAATCCTGCCATGCCTGAGCCAGCGCAAGGGAGCGCATGACATGCCCGGTGCCGATCGCAGCGCTCGCATCGGCCCGAATCAGAAGAGTGCCGGGATTCATGAATAGATTTCCATACGACCCGGTTGCCGCCCGGAGCCCTTCACGGGACGGCCTCCGAATCCAAGCAACGCCTGAAGGCGCTTCGGTTCAATCGGACTCCAACAATCAGAACGCACCTTGGAACTCGGTTGCCAATCATGCAGGGTAATCGGAATTTTTTCGATTTCTTCTGGGCCGGATAGACGAATGCCCGCCCCGAACCTGGTGAATTGATCGACGTAACCGTAGGGCCATGCTTCCAGCCAGGAACATAGAAAGCATGGCACTCCGCGGAGGGCACACTCAACCGCAACAGTCGACATGACCGTGATCCCAAACCATGCTCGATTCAGCAAATCAGCGTTTAGTGGTCCCGCAACGATGCGGGTAACTGCTTGTTGCTCAGGCGAGAGAATCTCTCGCAAAAAGCCACTGCGCTCAGAAACGCTTTCCGCAGGGTGCAGTTTGCAGATCAACTCCCGCCTCCCGGCTAGCGCCAAGTTTGCAAGTGGCGGCAGGATGTCACGGTAGAAGTCTTCGGCTCTGCCCGATGCGACTTCATACGCTTCGGAAAAGAAAACGATGGATGGTTTTGTTGAGGGATGGATTTCTGCCGCTTGAAACATGGGGCCCGGCGGTGCACCGATCTCAACATTGTGGGATGGAATCCTACACACTCTGACGAGGTAATCGTGCTCCATATCTCCTTTTGCCAGCGAAGCGTCAGCATGAGTCCGTTTGAACATGTAACGCCCATCCAAAGCTCCGTGATGGCATGAAACCGTTGGCAGTCCCTTGTTTTTCGCCAAAAGGAGTGGGATATGGGTATATGGGTTGCTGTCGTCGGCGCATATCACAGCCTGCACTGGTTCGTGTTGGAAAACGTTTCGCCATGCATCACGAATCTGAAGCCCCATGCGGAAACGTCTGGGGAAGTCATCAAACCCCCGGATACGACAGAGAATTTCGAATTCACGAACCTGAGTGAGTTCGTTCCGCAATTCCAACCATCGCGCCATCAGATCTCCATATTCGGCTTTCCTGCCGTGATCGGAGAAAGAAGAATAGTGACTCAGCCAAGATACAGAAACATTCCCGGGAACGTCGCGGAGCATCCCGCTCCGTCTCGTTGCTACGAGCAAGAAACGACCGTCCGGGACTGCCCGTGCGTACTCAGTCGCTGTCCGCGAGACGTTGACGTACGCGCTCGGCAGCAATACAACCGGACTCGACGAACTCTGTCGCTTTGTATTGAAGATGCTCCGGAGTTGGTAGCCCGGATCAAACTTATCCCAAAAGATCTCAAGCAATTGTGCGGCGGGAAACTTCTTCAGGGCCGATGCGTAACGAATTGCGTGACCTTGTCTTGTGTTGTCGACAGAAGGAAAAGTCCGGAATCGCGCCCCAAAGATAGTGCGGAGGATTTCAGCCTCAGCGGAAAGGCGCGTAAGACATACCTCGTCCGCCCTATCGAATCTCAGCGCCACAATTGCGAGCAGGATGATTCGCTCAAGCTCCTCATGGATGAAGATTGCGGTGAGTTCCCACCAGTCCAGCCCAAATTGATCTATCAGTCGACCATTTCCTGAGGCCATCAGCTCCCGAACTCGCCGCATCTCGCCGAAAGACTCACGGAAATCTGACAGTGGGGTTACGGGGCATTGGAACCGCTCCCTCGCCAAGGTGTAGGACAAAGCTCCAGACCGTCCCAAATCGATGACGTGATCCCATTTCTGCGACACCCAAGCGCCACCTAGTAGATTGTCCGCGGAATGTATGAGGAGCAGTCTCATGATGCGTCGCAGAAGTAGATCCGAACAGACTGGGCAGAATAAAAAGCCAAGCAAGAGATTGGATATCTGACGCTTACTTTATTTCTGAGCCTCACGGAGAATCGCCTCGCCAATCGTAAGGTCAAATTCTGTTGCAACGTGCAGTGATCGTTCTTCAGGAGTTTCGTAGGCGCCGAGCCGATCTCCAAAAAAATTCCCAACGCTGCTCAAAGCATCGAGCCCAGCGATCTTGATCGAACCATTGGGACGACAAACAAGCGGCAGCAAAGGTCTTTCTTTCATAAATGTCGTACCGAAGTGCATTTTCCAATAAGGCCCAACTCCTGGAACCACGGCCCAGTGAAAGTAGTGAGGGTCAACTGGCGTGACGCTCACCACAAAATCAAAATTGCCCGTCTCAAAAAGGGCGATCGCGCCGCGTATGTCATCAGATGAGCGCAACGGCGAACTAGGCTGCAAGCACAGAAGAGAATCGAAGCGCTGACCGCCCTTTGCGAGCTCAGAAGCCAGAAACTGACAAGGAACATGGGAAGCGACGAGATCCCCGCACAAGTTCTCGGGAAGAAGTTGCGGAACTTTGGCGCCGTGGCGAATCGCCACTTCTGCTATCTCGGGATCTTCAGTGCAGACATAAACCTCGCCGAAGAGCCGCGTTTCTAGCGCTGCCAGAATCGAATAGGCAATCATCGGCATTCCGCCGAGCAGACGCAGATTCTTCCGCGGAAGGCGCTTGCTGCCACCGCGGGCAGGAATCGCGCACATCATCTTATTCTGCAATCCCACCTCGCTGAACGTAACTCGGGCCCAGTCTCTCCAGGGGAGACTTGCCGTCTCTTGACGTCAAGCCGTACACCAGAAGTTCCGCAAGTCGCAAGTCCTCATCATCGTCAATATCGACGCCACGGTTAGAGTCGATCTCCTTAAGATGAAACGGAGAACCATAAAAAGTATTCTGGGCGATCAATTCCGCGCGACGAGCCCACCAAACCGCCCCGGTGGGGCACATGGCCACAGAAAGATCCTGACTCCGCGTCAAGAATTGAGTACCCCACAGCCAGCGGCCACGGCCCTCACGATCAGATGCCATTGCCCATTCGGGATAAACGCATCGATACGCAACCACTGAAATCTGGAACAAACGATCGCTTTTCCGAAAGACCTCCCAATGAGACACCACGTCAGAACTCGTCACCAGAGGGCAGTTGGGGAGAATCTGGCAGATACACTCCGGCTCGATTCCCTTTTTCGCTATTGTCTGCAATACATGCAGGACGGCGTCGATTGATTTTGCCGTGTCAGTAGCGAGTTCGGAAGGGCGCGGTATGAATTCAGCTCCATACCACTCCGCAATTCGTCCGATTTCGACATCGTCGGAAGAAACGTAGACCCTTTGAAACAATCCACTGTTGACCGCCGCGGCAACACCATATGCCATCATCGGGTGACCGAAGAAAGGTCTGATGTTTTTTCCCGGAATCCTCTTGGATCCACCACGGGCGGGCACGATTGCGATAGGCCGGCGGTCACCAGGCATCGTGCACCCACCGCTTCTCTTCAGCCGCCACCCGCGCCGCTAGTGCGATCCGCAAAGTTAGAATTCCATCCCGCAGGGTGATCTTGGGCGGTGTACCGGCCTTAATGCAATCCATGAAATGTCGCAATTCCGCGATATACATATCGTTAACCTGGCATTCGAACCCGATCGTCTCGACTGCCTCCCCCAGGCGGTGGATCTGTACTGTATTGGCAGTAAAGTCCCATTGGAGCTTCCCATTCTCGCCGGTCAGCACGCACCCACGCGAATAAAACCGCTGCATGAAGTCGACATGTATGTCTAGCTGAAGCCCGCTCGAAAACCGCATGAGGATCGTGGCGCAATCTTCGACGTCGATATCCAAGGCGCTAACCTTGCCAGCCATGCAAGCGAGTTCAACTGGGGGACCAAACAGCCAACTGACATAGTCCATCTCGTGCGAACCGTCCAGAATGATGCCGCCGCCTCGCGCGCGCTGAGATGTGTAGTTCTCCCGATAATTCTGCCAAGGCCTCCACTCCGGCAAATAGCTTCCAGATTCGACTCGCCCCCAAAGAATCTGTCCTATCGCACCGGACGCTATAACCTGCTTTATCTTCTCAACGGGCGGATGAAACCGAAGGTTGTACCCCACTTGAAGAGTCATGCCCCGCTTTTCATGTTCAGACAACAACAACTCGGCATCTTCAAGTGAATTTGAAACGGGCTTTTCAAGAAAAACGTGAGCGCCGTTACGGAGTGCCTGCAATGCATGACTCACGTGCTTGTTCGGCGGACTGCAAACCAAGACAATGTGCGGGTTGTGTGCCATGCCAGTCTCGATATCTGCTACCGGATTGACCCCAAACCGTTCGCGAACAAAATTTAGCCGGTCCGCGTGGGGATCGCATGCATACAAAGTCGAGACGCCTAGCACCCTGAGATTGCCTAGATGACGACGCCCGATCGAACCTGCCCCGACCACAAGTGCAGAATCCGGCCACCCGTTATTCATTCCGGAATACCGTTGCAATCTTTTGAACGGCCGCGATCACATCCTCGACGTCCTGATCTGTCATCCCATGGAACATCGGCAGGCTGATAAGGCGCGAATAGGCGTCTTCCGCGACCGGAAACTCGCCGCCCTTGTACCCGAAGCGGTCGCGATAGTAGGGATGCAGGTGCACCGGAATGTAGTGCACGTTCACACCGATGTTTTCTGCGCGAAGCGCTCGGAAAATTTCAGCTCGGTCGGCAGTGAGATCTTCCAGGCGCAACCTTATCGGATAGAGGTGCCACGCGGGATTCGCATCGGGCGCATCCGCCGGAGGAATAACTCCAGCCGTCTGCCGGAATGCCGCGGTGTAGCGCTGCGCGATCTCTCGTCGCCGCGCGAGGTTGGAGTCGAGACTTCCGAGCTGGCGCATGCCGAGGGCACATCCGATGTCCGGCAACCGGTAGTTGAAACCGAGCAGAACCATTTCGTAATGCCACTGTCCTGCCGTCTGGCGCTGGCGCGCATCGCTGGAAATTCCGTGGTTGCGAAACCTCCGCAAGGTCTCGGCGAGGCTTTGGTTGTTCGTCGAGACCATACCGCCCTCTCCAGTCGTAATGTGCTTGACCGGGTGAAAGCTGAATACGGTCATGTCAGAAATCGAACCGACCTTCCGCCCATGGTATTCGGCGCCAAGAGCGTGACAGGCATCCTCGATGACAATCAGGCCATGACGGTCGGCAATCGCGCGAATCGCATCCAAGGCAGCCGGACAGCCCGTGTAATCCACGGGGAGAATGGCTTTTGTCTTCGAACTGATTCGCTCCTCGATTTGGTCCGGATCGACATTCAACGTATCGCGTGCGATATCTGCGAACACTGGAGTCGCACCCTGGTACAAGACACAATTCGCTGTCGCGGCGAATGTCAAGGGAGTCGTAATGGCCTCGTCTCCCGGTTTGAGGCCGGCCGCGAACGCTGCACCATGCAGAGCCGCGGTTCCTGAACTGAAACTCACGGCATATTTCGCCCCAACCCGTTCTGCGAACGCTTCCTCAAATTCTCCGACCTTGGGGCCAGTGGTCAGCCAATCGGAGCGTAGAACATCTACCACCGCCTGGATGTCGACTTCATCAACGGATTGCCGCCCGTAGGGCAAGTACGTCGAGCGCACGGGAGTTCCGCCGTTGATCGCAAGCATCCCCGGATTGATTGAAACGGAATTCATTGAACTCTAGGCTGGAATCTGATCTGCCTTTTCGGGCGCAGAAGGCGCAATCAACTCCTGCAGCTCTTGGTTCGTGAGCCAGTGGTCATTGGTGTCGCTGGCATAGCGAAATCCTTCCGGCAATGGCGTGCCGTCGTCCCAATTCTCCCGCCGCCACCATCCGTGCGATGGCTGAATGACGTAACGATCGCCCAGCTCCAGCGTATTGCGAGCCTCATCTTCGGAAACCAGGACCTCGTGGAGTTTTTCGCCAGGCCGAATCCCAATCGTCTCAATCCGGCAGCCGGGAGCGATGGTCTCTGCCAAATCCACCAATCGCATGCTCGGGATTTTAGGTACGAAGATCTCTCCCCCATGCATTTTCTCGATGCAACTCACCACGAAGCGAACTCCCTGTTCCAGTGTCAGCCAGAAGCGTGTCATGCGCGGATCAGTCAGGGTGATGCGTCCCGTCCTTCTTTGCTCGATGAACACCGGGATCACACTGCCTCGGCTACCGACGACGTTCCCGTAGCGCGCACAGCTGAAGCGGGAATCCTGACCGCCGGCGTAGGCGTTAGCCTGCACAAACATCTTTTCCGCACACAACTTGGTGGCGCCGTAAAGATTGATCGGATTCACGGCTTTGTCGGTGCTTAAGGCCAACACCCGTTTGACGCCTTGATTGATGGCGGCGTCGATTACGTTCCGCCCGCCGATGATGTTCGTCTGGATCGCTTCGAATGGGTTGTACTCGCAGGCCGGAACCTGCTTCAGCGCCGCCGCGTGGACGACGATCGTCACACCGGCGAGGGCGCGCTCCAGCCGCCCCGCGTCTCTTACATCGCCGAGAAAGTATCGAAGGCTGGAATGATCCAGCCCCGATGCACGCATGTCATGCTGCTTTAGTTCATCCCGGCTGAAGATTACAAGACGTTTCGGCTGGTATTCCCGCAGCATCACTTCCACAAACTTCTTCCCGAACGATCCGGTGCCACCCGTCACTAATACGGATTCCTCTGACCAATTCATCCAACCTGCCTCAATTCCTGCAAACGGGGTTCTTCCCCTCAGCGTCAATTTCAAATCGCTTCTGTCCACCGAAGCTGGAATTGGTGGACCTTTTACCGATGACCCGCGTGTGTCGGCTAGTATAGCGAACTTCGAGTTCGTGAGACCGCGGATTGAGTTGTCGACGAAGATTAGAAATCAAAATTGGCGGCGATTTTTTCCCTCTCCGATGCTAAAATAACCGACGAACTCTCCAGTTCCAGTGCGAGACAATCCCTGCGAGCGATGGACCAGCCTCTTCGACCCGGGACTTAGTTACAAGTGTGCATTGCCCGGCCCTTATGGGCCCTTGTTTATTGAAAAGAATCGTTGAGGAGCAGGAATGGATTTCGGACCCCTGGTACCTGCGAATAATCAGATCGTTCGCGAAATGCAGCCGTCTCAAGGAACAGATTTGGGACGACCGTCAGGGCCACGCCTCTATTCTGACCTTCCACCTCAGGAGTCCGCAATCGGCGAATCGCTTCGGATTCTTCTGAAACGAAAATGGGTGGTTGTGGTCTGCCTGGTAACGATCTTCTCGGTGGTTGCAATCGCCAGCCTGAAAATGACTCCGGTTTACGAGGCGGGCGGCACAATCGAGATCAACAAGCCCGACGCCACTCTCAATTTCCAGAATTCCGCAACGTTTAGCGTCGACTATTTCGATCCGACCGAGCTCGAGACCGAATTGAAGATCCTGCAGAGCGATCTTCTCGCAACCCAGGTCATCCGGGAGTTGAATCTCGATCGGCGGCCCGAAATCGGAGGCGAAGCGCCACCACCGTCGGCTGCGGTCGATCTGGCACCCGACCCGCTGCAAGGCGATCCCGCTCGGGCCTCGGCCATGGTCGGCAGCTTCAAAGGAAATCTCCGGGTATCTCTCAGCCCGAACACCCGCATCATCGAAGTTCACTATCGCAACCCTGATCCACAGATGGCGGCGACGATCGTAAACACGTTGATGCAGACGTACGTCGAGAACAACTTTAAAGCTCGGTTCGAATCGACGATGCAGGCTTCGGACTGGCTGCAGAAACAGCTCGTTGATCTGCAGATGAAAGTGGAAACATCTCAGGAAAAGCTCGTCCGTTACCAGAAAGAACACGAAATTCTTGGGACCGACGAAAAGCAGAACATCATTACGGAAAAGCTCGACGAACTGAATAAGGAACTCACCGCCGCCGAGAGCGAGCGGATGGATAAGGAAGCACTGTACCGCCTGGTTGAATCGGGAGATCCTGACGCCATCGCGTCCAGTGCCGGCGGTTTGACTGACAGCAGCGGAAGCGGAGGCGGACAATCCGCTTCCCAACTCTTGGAAAGTCTCCGCGGCAAGCAAGCCGATCTCAGAATTCAAGCTGCTGAACTGAACACGCAGTTTGGTCCCGCATACCCAAAGCTGACACAGCTGAACAATCAGCTCAAAGAAATCGACACTCAGATCCAGGCGGAGATGAAGAAAATCGCCAGCAAAATTCGCGGGCAGTACACCACTGCCGTGCAACGCGAAAACATGCTGCGCGATGCCCTCGAGAGACAAAAGCAAGAAGCTAACAAGCTCAATGAGAGTGCCATTCAATACACTCTACTGAAACGCGACGTGGACACAAACCGGCAGCTGTATGAAGGCCTGCTGCAGAAAATGAAGGAAGCTGGGGTATCCGCTGGACTGAAATCGAACAACTTCCGCATTGTGGATAATGCCCGTCCACCGCAGGCGCCGATTGAGCCCAATATCCCGCGCAATCTGATGTTCGCTGTGGTGCTGGGACTCGCGTCAGGAATTGGGCTTGCGTTCCTGCTTGAAGGGCTGGACAACACGGTCCGCACCACCGAACAGGCCCAGATGATTTCCGGCCTGGCATCGCTCGGTATGATTCCCCTCGGGTCTAAGTCGGCCCGTGAAGGCGCGAATCCGAAGCGGCTTGTGATTGCGACCTCGAAAGAAGCGGTCGAGTTGGTTACGCAGGTACGGCCGCAGTCCCAGATGGCCGAATCGTATCGTGCGCTTCGAACGTCCCTGCTGCTCTCGAATCTCGGTTCGCCACCAAAAGTCGTGATGGTCACAAGCGCCCTGCCGCAAGAAGGCAAGACGACGACTAGTATCAACACGGCTGTGGTACTCGCGCAAAAGGGTGTCCGGGTTCTCCTCATCGACGCAGATATGCGGCGACCCAGCATTCACAAGACGCTGGGCATGGGCCCGCACAGTGGCCTCAGCAATGTCCTTACGGGCAGCATCCCGCTGGAGCAGGCGATCACGAACACAGCAGTGCTTCCCAATCTTTTTGTGTTGCCGGCGGGCACGCCTCCACCGAACCCTGCCGAGTTGCTGGCGTCATCCAATATGCGGGAAGTGCTGGCTCAACTGCAGCAGCAGTACGACCATATCGTGATCGATACGCCGCCTACTCTTTCCGTTACGGACGCAGTGGTCCTTTCGCCTCGTGCCGATGCGGTGGTGCTCGTCATCCGTTCGGGTCAGACCACGAAGCAGGCACTGCGCCGGTCCCGCGATGTCCTTGTCCAGGTGAATGCCAAGGTGGTAGGAGTCCTGCTCAATGCGGTCGATCTAAGCTCGCCGGACTACTACTACTATTACGAGTATCAGGGCAAATACGCCCGTTACTACCGCGACGAAGAGTCTTCAGACCACGAGGATGAGGTTGAAGAAGCGTCGTCAAGTAGCGCATAGAAAGATTTTCAGCCATCCACTATGAAGATTGCGTTTGACAGCCCACAACGAAAGTGGCTGGTAGCTTCTGTTGCGGCGCTAGTTGCTGTCGCTTATGTCGGATTCGCGGCGTCGCAATTTGCCGCTGCATGGCTGGGAAGCCGCGCAGAATTCACGAGCCTGCAGACAGCGGCACGGCTCGATCGCGGTAACGCCGATTACCGCCACGCTCTGGGCCGGTATTTCGATATTGTGGGGCGCGATCCGGCTTCGGCAATTACTTACTACAACCAGGCCGTAGCACTGAATCCTCATTCAGCTCGTTTCTGGTTCGATCTCTCCAGTGCGTACCAGGTTCTCGGAGATGTCGGGAACCAGACCCGCGCACTCGAACGCGCTATCGAAGCCGATCCTATGACACCGGACGTCGCCTGGGAAGCTGGCAACTTCTATCTGGTTCGTGGCGAAAACGAAAAGGCTCTCCGAGAACTCAGAGTCGTGGTTGCCGATGACCCAACTCTTTCCGAGGCAGCTCTCCAGCTCTGTTGGCGAATCCAGCCCGATGCAGAAAGCTTGCTGCGCGATGTAGTCCCTGCCCGCAGCGACTCGTATCAGGCCCTGCTCTCCCTGCTCGAGTTAAAACAGGACACGGCGGGCGCCGCTAAAGTCTGGGATGCACTGATCCGTACCAACGAGCCCTTTGAGCAGAAGCAGGGCTATGAGTACATCCGCTACTCGATTCTTCATAAAGACGTCGATCAAGCTGTCCGCGTCTGGAAGGAGATCGCCGATCGCTTCAAGCTTGGGCCTTATCTGCCATCGCGAGAAAATCTAATCGTGAACGGCAATTTCGATCTCACCGTGCTGAATGCGGGGTTCGACTGGCAATACTCGAAGCAGTCCGGAGTTCACTTGAGCTTCGATTCCAGTGATCACCACGCAGGCAGGCGTTCAGTCCAAATTGTTTTCGACGGGCCGGGAATCAGCGATGCCGGAATCTATCAATTGGTTCCGGTGCAACCCAACACGACCTACAGTTTCTCCGGTTTCTACAAGAACGAGGAAATGGAAGGTGCTGGCGGCCCGCATTTCACGATCCAGGATGCTTTCACGCAGACTAGATTTTTTGAGAGCGAAGAGCTCAAGAACTCAGGATTCTGGAAATCCGCAGACGGTGAGTTCACGACTCCGCCGGATTGCAAGTTGATCGTCCTGCACGTCCGCAGAGTTCCCGAAGGCAGCCCGATGCGCGGAACTCTTTGGATTGGCGATTTCCGCCTGACGCAAAAACCTTCTTAAGTGGGAGAGGAATAAACGGCGACAAATCTTTTCATGACGGCGCATTCAAACTCGAAAGAAAATAGCCGCAGACTTCTATCGTCAAAGCTGGAAACCATCCTCTTATACGGAACTTTTGGTCTGCTGATGTTTGGCCCGCTCGCGTTCGGTGCGGTGGAACCCTGGTCTGTCTTCGTGGTCGAAACAGGGGCTGTACTACTCACGCTACTCTGGCTGGCGAAGCAGTGGGCTGACGGCGAAATCAATGTGGTCTGGAACCCGCTATTTCTGCCCATGATCGCCTTCGGCCTGCTGATCATCGCGCAAGTTGTTCTCGGGCTGACTGCTTACCGTCACGACACCGTGTCGGAAGCGCTGCTCTTCGGGGCATACGGCATGCTTTGTTTCCTGGCTACGCAGAGCCTGATTCGCAGTTCCCACGCAAGAAAGCTTGCAGTGATTCTCGCGCTGTATGGGGCTGTAATCGCCGCGTTCGGGCTACTCCAGGGCATCGCGCCGAACGGCAAGTTGTATTGGGTCCGGCTACCTCGAATGGGTGGAGCGATCTACGGACCATACGTGAATCACAACCACTATGCGGGTTTGATGGAATTACTGGTCCCGATTCCGCTTTTGATTTCGCTGTCACATCTGGTTCGCGAACGGGAGCGCATGCTGGCCGGCGTGGCAGCGGCAATCATGGTGGGAACCGTCTTCCTTTCGGGTTCACGCGGGGGCATGATCTCAATTTTTGTTGAATTGATGATTGTGGCAGTCCTGATGTCGCGACGGCACAAAAGCTTTCGAATTGCCATCGGAAGTCTGGCTTTCGCTGTGGTTCTGATCAGCATGCTGACCTGGTTGGGAGGAAAGGAACTCACTCACCGGGTATCGAGCATCTCAACTGAAACCCGCGGCGAGATTTCGGGCGGCACGCGCCTTTCTATTGATCGCGATGCACTGCGGATGTTCATTCACAGGCCAATTCTGGGCTGGGGTTTGGGAACATTTCCCATCGTCTATCCGCAATTCCGCAGCTTCTACACAAACTTCTTCGTAAACGAAGCCCACAACGACTACTTGCAATTCATGGTTGAGACGGGCGTTGCGGGCCTTGCCGTGATGGTGTGGTTCATCGTCATCCTCTATCGGCGCGCACGAAACAAGATCGGCAACTGGACCTCGAACGTTAGTAGCGCCACCACGCTTGCGTGCATACTGGGAGCAACGGGAATCCTCGTGCACAGCTTCTTCGATTTCAATCTGCAGATCCCTGCCAATGCCGCACTGTTTTACGTGCTCTGCAGTCTGGCTTCTGCGCCTCCCCTGCTGCAGCGATCAAAGAAACGCCGCCCGGCGTCGCCGGAGAGCGAAGAGTTCATGCCTGCCTCGGAAGTGGTCTAGAAACTCCGCTCCAAATTCAATGTGACGCGAGTCACATCGAATCTCTGCCCTCTTTGAAAAGATACCGGGCAGTGCCTCGTCTGTAGTGACGCCCTTATCGGCGAGGTCACGGCAGGTTCTGATGAAGCTTCGTTTTTTTCTCGCACTTATTCTTGTTCTCGCCACCGATGTTCTTCATGCGCAAACTCAAGATGTTCATCAACAGCAACTCACACGTTTCCTGAGTAGTCCGTTGCCAGCGCGTACTACGGCGGACGGTTCGCCTTCGTTTTACAAACCCGATTCGCTGTACCAATACATTGACGGCGCAGCCGACGTATACCTTCTCTACGACTTTCAGTCATTGCTGCATCAGGACCTCAAGAATGTCACGGCACAGCTCACAGCCGACATCTACGAGATGAAGACGCCCGAGGACGCATTCGGAATGTTTTCATCTGAACGTTCGCCGACGTACAAGTTCGCCGCCATCGGCGTCGAGGGTTATCGCAGCAGAGGACTGTTGAATTTCGTCCAGGACCGCTACTACGTCAAGCTCACTGGGTCGGGGACGAACTCCGATCTCGTGCTCGATCAACTTGCGAATACCTTGTCGCAACGAATCGGAGGAATTCGCACATTGCCCGCACTTCTTCGCAAACTCCCACAGAACAATGTTGTCCCGCATTCGCAGCAATACATCCGCAAGGATCCCCTCGGGCACGGATTCTTGTCGCCTGCCTATGTGGTGTCCTACGGATCAGTGAAACAACAAAGCAAACTGTTGATCTCCCAGGCGCTCGACGCATCGGGGGCAAAGGGCAGAATCGATCAGCTTGCTGCGCATTTCAAGCAGACCGGTCAGTGCGCGTCGGCGCCGCAACTCGGAAGCAATGGAATCCAGGGAAAGAACAGCTTTGAAGGAAGCGTCATTGCGCGCACAGAGGGCCGGTACGTCATTCTCATCATGAACCCCGCGCCCGATGGCGGCGAGATCCTGAAGGCTGTTGCGAAGAGCCTCTCCTGAACCAGGGCAGACTCTGTGAACTCTAAAGGAGACAGATCATGAAAGACCAACGGGATTGGAGTCGACGAGATTTCATCGTGAAACCGGTGCTTTGGGCAGGCGCAGCAAGTCTGCTCAACAGAACCAATCTGTTGCCGGAATCTTCTCCAACCCCCGCTGCTGGTGCTTTGATTGAACGCACTCTTGGAAAGACCGGAATCAGGCTCCCGGTGGTCAGCATGGGCGTAATGAATGCGGACGTTCCCGGAATTCTGCGTCGCTCCTATGAACTCGGCATCCGTCATTTCGACACCGCAGCCGTGTATCAGCAAGGCCGGAACGAAGAGATGGTCGGCAACGTGATCAAGGAACTAGGGATACGCGATCGTGTGATCATTTCTACGAAGCAAGTCGCGCGAAATCGTTTTACCGACGCATCCGAGGTCAAGAAGCGTTTCATCAGTGGTGTTGAGGCCAGCCTGCAACGTCTGCAAATGGACCACGTCGACATCCTGTACTACCACTCCGTCGATTCCGCCGATGCCGCGAAAGCTGACGGCCCCCTCGAGGCTCTGCAGACATTGAAAAAAGCGGGCAAAACTCGCTTTGTCGGGATCTCCACGCACAATACCATCGAGGTTCTCAATGCGGCGATTCCTCTCAATTTCTTCGATGTGACGCTGGTCATGCTCAACTACACGATGGCCAGGGACCAGCAACTTCTGAGCACGATTGAGCGCGCCTCCAAGAATGGAATTGGCGTTGTAGCAATGAAGACGCAGGCTGGAGGAACGGTAAGGCCGGATCCCAAACTGCCGAAGTTGCTGGCACCCGCAAGTCAGACGGCACTATTGAAGTGGGCTCTGAACCACGAGTTCGTGACAACTGCGATACCCGGGTTCAGCACCTATGAGCATCTCGAGCAGGACTTCTCCGTTGTGCGCAATCTCGCCTATACCGAGGACGAACAGCGGTTCTTGAACGATCAGACTTTCGTTGCGGAAGCCGAGTTCTGCCAGCAGTGCGGGAGCTGCAAGGACGATTGTCCCAAGAAAGCAGATATCCCAACGATGATGCGCTCGCACATGTATGCGGTGCAGTATCGCAATGCAGCGTTGGCCCGAGAGACAGTCGTTGGTATATCGACTGGGCGAGGGCTCGATGCCTGCAAGGATTGCGCGTCATGCCAGATCTCATGCCGGCACGATGTGAAGATCGCCCGCAAAATTGACGAACTGAAGAATATGACTCTACTCGCGTAGAGCCATTGCTTTAGCAACGGACGATCTTCGGGCTCTGGATCCCCCGGGTCGCATTCCGCGTATCCACGACCAGTTGTGATTCCTGCACAATGCGCTTGTAGTCGTAGTCTGAATGGTCTGTCACGATCACCACGCAGTCGTACTTGCCTAGATCCTGCAAATCGGCGCACTTCAGCTGCAGATCATACTTGCGACCTTTACCAATCACCGGGAAGTACGGATCGTTGTAGCTAACCTCGGCTCCATCCTTCTGGAGCAATTCGATGATCGTGAGTGCTGGTGATTCCCGGAGATCGTCGATGTCCTTCTTGTATGCCACTCCTAGAACGAGAACACGTGCTCCGTTGAGCGACTTGCGGTGCACATTGAGGGCGCTGCCGACTGACGCGAGAACGTGGTAAGGCATGTTGATATTGATTTCTCCGGCCAGTTCGATGAAGCGTGTTCGAAAATCCCACTCTTTCGCTTTCCAGGAGAGATAGAACGGATCCACGGGGATGCAGTGCCCTCCAAGTCCGGGTCCGGGGTAAAAAGGATGGAATCCGAACGGCTTCGTTGAAGCCGCTTCGATCACCTCCCAGATATCAATCCCCATCCGGAGACACAATAGTTTGAGCTCGTTGACCAATGCGATGTTTACGCACCGGTAGATGTTCTCCAGCAGTTTGGTCATCTCGGCAGCAGCGGGAGACGACACAGGCACCGTGCGATTGAAAATAGCGCCGTACAGAGCTCGGCCCAGTTCGGAAGCCTGCGGAGTCAACCCGCCTACCACTTTCGGGATGTCGCGCCGCGCGACAGTCGTGTTGCCTGGATCTTCCCGCTCTGGTGAAAAGGCGACAAAAAACTCTTTTCCGGTAAGTTCCCCGGCACGCGCAGCTTTTAATCCAGCCTTGTTTTCTTTTTCAAGAATCGGAATCATCACTTCTTCGGTCGTGCCCGGGTAGGTCGTGCTCTCCAGCACCACAAGTTGGCCAACTCGCAGATGCGGAGCAATCGCGTGCGTCGTATCGGTAATAAAACTGAGATCCGGTTCGTGATATTCGTTCAGGGGAGTAGGCACGCAGATGATGATCGCGTCCATTGCGGATAGCTGAGAGTAATCAGCGGTGGCCGAAAATCCATGCGCCTTTGCGGCTTGGATCTCCTCGGCCGCTATGCGGTAAATGTAAGATCCGCCTTTCGCCAGAGTATCAACCTTTCGCTGGTCGATATCGAATCCTGTTACTTTGAACTTCTGTTCGCTGTAGAGAAGTGCGAGAGGAAGGCCCACATAACCCAAGCCGATGATGCCAACGAGCGCCTGACGGTCTCTGATTTTCAGCTTGAGTTGCTCAACAGACGTATCTGCGGCAGAGTAAGTCGTCATAGAAGAGTTCCAGAATGATGAAGGATAAACCGCCTGGGGGAACTCCAATTCTAGCATCCTGCTCCCTGAAATCTTGACCTTCAAATCCCTCGAAATCATTGCTGTATGCTGATTTGGAATTTGCAGGAGAAAGGCCGCCAATGCGCCCTCGACTGATCCGAATGACCGCGTTGTTGTCGCTACTGGCAGCATGTCTTTTGATGTTCGCGGTCAATGCCGGAACGCTTCTGGTCATCAACGCGCCCAGCCATTCCGATTTGATCGTCGTCCTCGCGGGCGAGACAGACCACCGCCCCGCTGAAGCGTTGAAACTTCTGGATCAGGGATACGCCCCACGCATTCTTCTCAACGTTCCAGCCAATGCGACGATTTACAAATTCAACCAACTTAAGATCGCGAGCCAGTACATTGAACAACTTCCGCAAGCGGGATCAATTGCAATCTGCCCGATCCAAGGCCTTTCCACCCGTGAAGAATCCCACGATGTTGCCTCTTGCCTCGCTCACGAACAAGGAACAAGGATTCTGATCGTGACCTCGGACTACCACACGCGGCGCTCTTTGAGCATCTTCCGGCACGAACTTCCCGGCCGCAGTTTCTCCGTGGCGGCCGTTCGCGACGACACCCAGTTCGGCATTCACTGGTGGCAACACCGACAGTGGGCTAAAACGTGCATGGATGAGTGGCTGCGCTTCGCTTGGTGGACCCTGGTCGAGCGCTGGTATTAATCGAAACCATTGTCCGGCGCGGGATTTAGCCCTGCCGACTCGTGAGTTTTCCACCGAAAAAGCACTTTCCAGCTAGAAAAGGCATTGACGCAGAATCATAGCGAGGTTACGATTTTGTCCAAAGGTCACCAAAAAAGTTATTAACGGAGTGTGGGATGGGTCGATCCGCGTTTAGCGGTGTGGTCAGTTGTGTGCTGGCGATTCTGTTCCCTCTGTCGATGTTTGCTGCCGACTCTAACGCTGCCATGCTTTATACCAATGGGGCGGCGTGGGTAAATGGCGCACATGTTCCGCGCCCTTCCGCCGCAATTTTTTCTGGCGACCTTCTCCAAACGCGCTCCGACTCCGTCGCAAAGATCAACCAACCAGGCTCTACGGTCACTGTGCTGGCCGATTCCCTGGTCAAATTCCAGGGGGACTCGCTTGACATCGAACACGGTGGTGTTTCGGTTTCGACATCGCGAGGACTCAGCACTACGGCTGGCGATGTAAAAGTGTCCCCTGCCGGCAGCAATTGGACCGAGTTCAATGTCACCGACGTTGACGGAACGGTTCGAGTCGCCGCCCGCAAAGGAGATCTCACTATCACTGACGGCAAAGCGACCTATACACTCGCCCAAGGTCAGGAAACCAGCCGCGATGATCAAAGCGGCAATGATGATGAGAATGGTGGTAAGAAAAAGAACCGCAGACGTGGGACCGGGGCTGCGCCTGCCGCCGGTGGTGGTATCCTGAACTCCCCGATTGCGGTCGGCGTTGGGGGAGCGGCTGCCATCGGCGTGGCCGTCTGGGTGCTCGGTTTTAATAATGACGAGCCCGCTAGCCCCGCCAAGCCCTAATTCTGATATAGTGTGGGCAATAGGGGCCCACTCGAACGCAAATATCTCCGCTGAGATGTACTTTTTTGCAGCAGCCCGATTCTTTAAGCTGGTTCACCGCCTCCCCCTGATACGTAACTGACTGATTCAGAAGGAATTTGATTTAGATATTGAGCAGCAAAAGTTGGCCTCTGTCGTGCATTGGGGGATGGGAGTAGACTTTTCCCCCTGCCTTCCGGGGCTCCCAGCACCGTCATCGGGACAGGGGAAACTTTTTCAACAATCGGTGTTAGCAGAACTGAAGTAGCAGGTTGACTTATGGCGTCGATCCAGCACGGCGATTCAATGTTGTTTACTCCGCTCCCACAGTGGAAGGCCCCGTGGTACGAGTTCTTCCTAAGTTATGGCGTTCAGGCCGTCGTGATCGCGATCCTCGTGTGGATTCCGATCCTGCATCCGGAGATTCTCGAACCGCCAAAGAAGGATTACCACGCAATCGAACTAGTCCCGACGCCTGTGCCGGTGAATCACACCCCGCAACGGCAGCTTCCGAAGCCCGTGGTCGAAGCAAAACTGGATCCCCCTCCAGCATCCTTGCGGCTGCCTGCTCCTCAACCATTGCCAAAGCCGAAGGTCGAAGAGACTCCGGTTCCTGAAGTCAAGGTGGCGACCAAGAAGCTCGATCCGATTCCTACTTCTGCTCCGGTGATGCCAAAACAGGCTGTCCGGACCAATGTGTTTTCGACCGGCAGTTCGGCTGCGCAAACTATCAACAAAGCTCCCGAACATGTTCAGACCGGAGGCTTCGGCGATCCAAATGGCGTTCCAGCGCGCACCAGTCAAACACAAGCGGTCAACATCGCTCAGGCTGGTGGCTTTGATATGCCGACGGGTCCTGGATATGGAAACGGCACCGGCGGCGCCAAAGGGGCGCGCGGAGTTGTGGCCAGCACTGGATTCGGCAACGGGGTGGCTACCGGAACTGCGAAAATAGCGTCGTCCGGCACCGTCCGGCAGGCAGGTTTCGGCGATTCCGACGTTGCCGCGCCTCCTACCGTTCAATCTCGTCCAGCGCAGGTTACAGCACATCTCATTCCTGCAGAAATTCTCTCTAAACCGGTTCCTACATACACAGAAGAAGCTCGCACCCAGAAAATTGAGGGTGAAGTCCTTCTCGAAGTTGTTTTTGAGGCATCCGGCAGGTTACGCGTATTGCGTGTTGTTCGTGGGCTAGGTCATGGTCTGGACGATGCAGCCGTACACGCTGCCGAACAGATCCGTTTCAAGCCCGCATTGAGGGATGGTCAACCCTCAGACTCGACAGCCGTGGTGCACATTATTTTCCAGTTGGCTTGATTAACTCCCAGAAGGTTTCTATGCGAATCGCTCGTTTCAGCTCGGGTTTGCTTCTCACTCTTTTGGCTTGCGGTTTGCTCGCCGCAGCTCAGGACGCCTCCACTTCTCCATCGCAGTCCGCCGCCGCTCCGGCTACGGCGCCGGCGTCCACGTCAGGCTCACCAGCGGCCCAGAATAGTGCTGATGCGCCCTTGCCGCCCAGCACCGATTCAGCGCAGCCCGCGCCTGCTCAGACTTCTCAGACTCCGGCAGCGACGCCAGTCTCGGTTCCTGCGAATCAGACGATGGCGCCGTCTACTCCTGCTGCCACTTTGAATGACGTCGTCGACCGCGTGGTCCAGCGTGAGCACTTCTTCATCGCGCAGATGAAGCACATGCACCCGATGGTCGAAACCTACTTGCAGAACCTCAAGAACGACGACGCGAACAATCCTATTCCGGTGAGCGATCAATACTTCCTCGGACGGCTTGAGATGTCTGACGGCCCCGATGATATTTCCTTTGTCGGTCAGCCGGGCTTTGGTCACCGCATGTTGACCAAGCTTACCGGAGTCTATTCCCTGCACTACCTGCCGATGGGCTTCGCCCAGATGGTGATTCTCGACACCGACTTCCAGAAGCGCTACTACAAGTTCACGTTTGTGCGGCGCGAGTTTCTCGGCGATCTCCGCTGCCTCGTAATCGACGTTCAACCTCGCGAAGGGCAAAAAACCGCTCGTTTCATGGGCCGGATCTGGGTCGAAGATCAGGACTACAACATCGTCCGCTTCAACGGCACATACTATCCGCAACCTAAGATCAACTTCTTCTTCCATTTCGATAGCTGGCGCCTCAACATGCGGCCGGGAGTCTGGCTGCCGGCTTACGTTTACACCGAAGAATCGAACCTGAAAACGGGTCTCACCAAGACGCTGCACTTCAAGGCTCAGACTCGTCTGTGGGGATACGACCTGAAAGGCCTCGGAAAGAACGAGGAGTTTACCCAGATTCTTGTGGATGCTCCCCAGTCTGTGAAAGACCAAAGCGATGCAGCAGCCGACGCGACGCCGATTGTTGCGGAACGGATGTGGGAGAAGCAGGCTGAAGAGAACGCAATCGAGCGGCTGCAGAAGATTGGGCTCCTTGCTCCTGCGAGCGAGGTCGACAAGGTTCTAGCCACGGTCGTCAACAATCTGCTGGTGACAAATAACATCGATCTGCAGAGCGACTACCATTGCCGCGTTCTTCTGACGGCGCCGCTCGAATCATTCACGATCGGGCACACGATCGTCATGAGCCGCGGATTGCTGGATGTACTCCCCGACGAGGCTTCCCTGGCGATGGTCCTTGCGCATGAACTGAGCCACATCGTTCTTGGACATCCCTTTGACACGAAGCTCGCTTTCAATGACAAACTGTTTTTCCCGGACCAGGACTCGTTTAAGAGGCTGGATTTCCGGCACAGCCCTGCGGAAGAAACAGCCGCAGACGCCAAAGCGATCGAACTTCTGAAGAATTCGCCGTACAAGGACAAGCTCGGGAATGCTGGACTCTTCCTCAAGGCACTTCAGCAGCATTCTCCGGAGTTGCCGAATCTCATCCGTCCGCACCTGGGAAACAGCTTCGCCAACGACAAAGATGTGCGTATGGCCTCGCTGCTTTCGGGAGCTCCGAACCTCGATCCCAAGCGCTTGGACCAGATCGCAGCTCTTCCTCTTGGTGGACGCCTGAAAGTCGATCCATGGAGTGACCAGGTTGACCTCTCCAAGGCGAAGCAGGTAACGCTGACTTCAGCCCGCGAGAAAATGGAGTTCGGGATTACTCCATTCTTCCCACATCTGAGCCGGCTATCGAACAGCCCTGAAAAAGTCGCTTTGACTACCACGTCGGCGCAGCCCGGCGATGCCGGTCAGCCCGCAGAAGCGAAGTAGATACAGCGGTTGTGGGTCGAAGCAGAAGAAAGAAAACTGCAGGAATGCGGCGGAGTGCCGCAATGCGAACTTAGGCCGGAGTATATCTTCGCCCTGAGTGTCCGCGATAACGATTACTGAATCGCGCTGCCCACGGACGAGAATACATTATTGGCGTTCGATCCGATTAGACGGATCGTGCCGACGACGATCACCAGAATCACTGCGAGCATCACGGCATATTCCGCAATGTCCTGGCCACGCTCGTCATTCCAAAGCTGCTTAAGAATGTTTTTCACGGAGTTCCTCTTTTATAACGTTACTGAATGCCTCTCCACCCCGGAGAGACAAGCCAGCCTGCCTTGACTACACAAGTGCCCCAAGGCTGGTTCCGATGCAAACAGGATATCCGTTGGTGATTCGTGGGCCAATGGCACATTAGTGCCAGCGGCTGCACGCCCGTAACCCCAAGTCACGCAATACTTTTCAGCGGTAAAGCCTGGTTTACAGCAAAAAGGGCTAGCTCCAGCCGGGTCGAAACGCCCAGTTTGTCGAAGATATTGCTCAGGTGGTGTTTCACCGTATCTTCGCTGATCTTGAAATATTCCGCGATCTCTTTGTTTGAGTATCCCGCAACAACCGCGGAGACAATCTCCAACTCGCGCGGCGTCAGGCCGAATTTCTTCTGGCGAGCTTCGTCGTGGGACGACTGCATCAGCGTTCGGAGATACTGCACGAGATTCGATACGCTTTCGCGGCCAACCCAGTATTCCCCTGCCATCACTGTCTGAATGGCTTTCAAGAGAAGCTGAGTCGCCGAATCTTTGAGGACAACACCGCGGGCCCCCAGTTGCAAGGCCTCAACGATTTGGCTCTTCTCAGCGGCTGCTGTGAGCAAAATCACACGCACGGGTGTCGCATTCGCCGGCAAGCTCAAATCCCGCAATGCTTCCAGGCCTGGATGCTTGGGCATGGCAAGATCGAGCAGGAGGATATCGGGCTTCAACTGCTTGGCGAGTTTAACGGCCTCGGCGCCGTCCGAAGCCTCACCCAGCACTTTCAAATCCGCTTCCGCCTCCAACAAGCGGCGCAGGCCATCACGAAAAATCGGGTGATCATCTGCGATCACCAGTCGAATCTGCTGTGTCTTTCTAAAATTCATGCGGCACTTCCCCATTCCGGGGTACAGTGATTTCCAAACGCGTTCCCTGTCCGGGATTCGATTCTACAGTGAGTTCTCCGGCAATCAAACGGACGCGTTCCTTTATGATCATCGGCCCCTTCCCGTCTTCCTCCATTCGGTCTTGAGTATACCGGCCGGAGAACGGAAACCCTTTGCCATCGTCTTCCAAGGTGAGACTCCATCTGCTTCCGTTGGACGCCAGGCGAACAAGTGCATGTTTGGCACCGCTGTGCTTCCTTACATTCACGAGTCCTTCCTGAACAATGCGCAAAATCTCGCGGCATATCCGCTGCGGCATGTCCAACTCCGACAGATCGGTGACAAACCTGGCGCTAATGCCAGTTTCGCGCTGGAAGCGCTCGACGGTATCATTGAGCACCCCGAGCAAGCGCTGGGAATCGACGTCGATGGCCTTCATCTGTTGCATCAGTTCCCTGAGCTTCAGCACTTCTTCCCGGAGCAGCGCCTGAATTCGACCCAGTTCTCCGCCAACGGGTTTGCCAGCTTCGGTTTGACGACGCAGAACATCGACCTGCATCTCAACCGCGATAAGAGACTGGACGGCGCCATCATGTAGTTCTCTTGCAAAACGCGCCCGCTCTGCCGCTCCCGCGCGGCGCCGTAAACGGTGGAGCAGATATACGTTATAGACCGCGGGCCCAACTTGGTGCAGAAGGTCCAGCAGAAAACGTAGTTCCTCTTGCTTCTCACCTCTCCATGAAGGATCAAACAAAAAAATCCGGCCTCTCCATTCGCTTCCAAATAGAAATGCGATGGTGAGCAGAGAGTTGAAACTCTGCGTATTCCGGAACTGGGAAAATGGAGCCAGTTCCTTAACTTGAGTCTCATTGCCACCGGAATCCAGGGCCAGCATCTTCCATTGATCGCCATCGGCGATCGCGTAGCAAACTTCTCCCGGGAAGTCCTCGAGGAGACTCTTTGCGTCGCGCAAGCCCGATTCCAGCCAGCGAAACTCCGCCGCAGCGCGGCCGCTCGACTTCGTTAACTCCCCAAGAAATACGCGTTCGCTGTGGATCTCCTGCGACACCAACAACAATCTCGAGGCACCGTACATCGACAGCAATTCCTGGAAAATCTGCTCGATCGTTCCCGTAAGCCCGGACTCAACGCGGATCTTCGAAAGAGTTCCAGTGACCAGGGCCTTTTCCGCGCGAAGATGCTTTTGCTGCTCTGCGAGATAGCCTAGCAACAATCCCATCACCAGCAAGTAGATCGACAACATGAAAAGACGCTGGGGTTCGAACTCGGGAAGATTGACGTTCAATCCAGTTAACGCCCGAAGCCGCGCGTATCCGCCCGGACCCAACAGCATGTGCACAACGACGCTTCTCTCAATCCATAGGAGCGCAACTTCCGCGGCCGCGGTGCCGAGCGTTTCCCATAAACCCCATCGGTACGCTGCTGCCGCAAGGACAAAGAAAAAGAACAGAAAGAACGGCGTTCTCGGTCCTTCCGCGAAGATTGAGATGAGCGCGGGCCACACCACGTCTCCCGCATGCACCAGGAACCGAAAAGCTGCTGTGGATTGCTGCCTTCTGCGCAGCAGCATCAAGATCAGGATTCCGTTCGCCATATAGAAGACGAACAGACCGTAAGCCGCCCACGAGTGCCCCAGTTCGGTCGGATCCATCCGGATCGCGACCAGGGTTGACACTGCCAGAAACACGCGGGCCGTCGCTAACCAGCGTTCGATCCGCCGGGTTTCCCCGGGGTCGGTGGGGATTCTCATCCGCCAGGAATGACGGTAGCGCTCAACGCGAGGATTCAATTGGTTAGATCTCCACGAGAGTGGCGGCTACGCTGCACATTATTGAATAAGAGCCAGTTAACGGCAAGTGAGACTCTCGGAACAGACGCTGGGACTCTCCGGTGCTTGCGACTCTTACGGCTTAGGTTACTACAGTAACCAATACCCTGCTCACTCTGCCTTTAGAATTGGCCGCGAGGGTCTGCGTGCCGCTAAGTCACAAATCCTACAGATACGCGTGGCTGGGAATGAGCGTCGCGATGTTCGCTGCCCTCATAGTGGCGGCGCTCACGTTGCCCCAGTCATTGGGACTGACAGCTTTCAGCGACCTCATCCAGTGTGTGCTGCTGATCTCAGGAGTTGGAGCGTTCGCCTCGTTGGCTCTGCGTTCTCATGGACGCATACGTCTCTTCTGGTCCCTCCTCACCCTCGGAGTAGTCTTCTGGTTGCTTTATCAGCTTTTCTGGACCTACTACGAGATTGTTCTGCATCAAGATGTCCCGGATCTTTGTACGTGGGACTTGGTGATGTTCCTGCACATCGTGCCGATGATGGCTGCTCTGGCCTTGAGGCCGCAGGTCTCGCGTGATGAGTACGCCGCTCGCATCGGACAACTGGATTTCGCACTGCTTCTCGTGTGGTGGCTTTATTTGTATGTACTGGTCGTGATGCCGTGGCAATTCGCGGATCCCAACGTACCCGCGTACAACCGCAATCTGAATCTCGTCTATTCCGCTGAGAAAATCGCGCTTCTTATAGCCCTTGTCGTTTGCATGGTGATCAGTAAGGGACATTGGAGGAAGTTGTATGCAGGCCTCTTCGCCATGAGTGTCTGCTACTCCGCCACTTCCACGCTGGCAAACTGGGCTATCACGCGGGGGTCTTACTACAGCGGCAGTCTGTACGACATTCCACTGGTCGCTTCAATCGCATCGCTTACGTGGATTGGCCTTTGGACAAAGGCCGAGAAACCCGAAGTGGTCAATTCCGGCTCGACTGTGTACGGAGTTTGGGTTGCTCGCTTCAGCATGATCGCGACGTTTTCTCTTCCTGTTTTTGCTGCCTGGTCGCTGCAGGATTCGCATGTCCCGTACGAGGTCCGCGCATTCCGGGTGGGATTGACCCTGATTGCTGCCTTCTTTATGGGTCTAATGGTCTTCTTGCGTCAACGCATGCTGGACCGCGAACTAAAACGCCTGCTCCGCCAGTCTCACGAATCTTTCGACAATCTGAAACGTCTCCAGGCGCAAATCCTGCAATCTGAGAAGCTGGCCTCGGTGACGCAGCTTGTTGGCGGCGCTGCCCACGAACTGAACAATCCCATCACCGCGATGCTTGGGTATTCGGATTTATTGCTCAGCACTCAGCTCACGCCCGAGCAAAAGCCGCTGGCCACGAAGATTGGACAGTATGTACGCCGGACAAGATCGCTTGTCGCAAGTCTCATAAGTTTCGCGCGTCAGGCACCCGCCCCCAAAGCTCCTCTGGACCTCAACACCTTGGCGCGCACCGCGATTAAGCTTGCCCAGCCGCAGTGGGAATCGTTGGAAATCGAAGTTCGAACTCAATTGAATCCCGGTCTGCCTAAAGTTGTCGGCGATTCAAATCAACTCCTTCAGGTTTGTCTACAGCTCATTTCCAATTGTCTGCATGTGCAGAGCGAGTCGGGCGGACGGGTTTTGACTGTAATTTCCGAAAAGAACCGATCCAACTGTGTCCTCCAGGTTCTCACGGATGAGCTCTCGGCGAATGCTACCGAAGCCTCCAGCAGTGGTGCCGTTTCCCAACAGAGCGGTCTCGCCCTGAGCGCGTGCCAGGGTATCCTTCACGAACACCACGGGACAATTTCGAGCGAGCATCGGAATGACGGAGTTTTGCTCCTTCGCATGGAATTGCCTGCGCTCGAAGCCTCGGCTGCGAGGCCGAAAGATGCTACGGTGCCGGTGCTGTGGCAATCTCAACCGTCCTCTTGAGCTGTCCGCAAGCCGCGTAGATATCCCGTCCCCGCGGACGGCGGACGAACGCAAGAATTCCACTGTCTATCAAGATCTGTCGGAACGCTGCCACTCGTTCCTCCGTTGGTGTAGAGAAGGCAATGCCCGGGCCAGAATTGAAGGCGATCAGATTTACCCTTGCACGAATCCCTCGCAGCAGTTCCACGACTTGTTTCGCGTTCTCAGGACCATCGTTGACACCGTTCAACAAGACATACTCAAAAGTGACTCGCTCCCTGCGACGCAAGGGGAAATCCCGGGCAGCATCGAGCAACGTTTCCAGGTTCCACTTGCGGTTTAGCGGCATGAGTTGCGAGCGAGATTCGTTGTCGGATGCATTGAGGGAAATTGCGAGCTTCGGCCGGATTTTCTCTGCGCCGAAGTCTTTGATCCGTGGAACTACACCGGCGGTCGAAACAGTCATCCGCGATTCCGGAATCTTCACCTCTTCCACGAGCAGCCGAACCGCCTTCATGAAGTTGTCATAGTTGAGGAATGGCTCTCCCATTCCCATGAACACCAGGTTGATGCGATGCTGCGGCGGCGAGACCTGCTGATCCTTCAGCACGGCGCAAACCTGGCCTGCGATTTCTCCGGCGGTCAGATTCCGCTTCACGCCCAACAACGCAGTCATGCAAAACTGACAATCCACCGCACAACCCACTTGGCTGGAAACGCAGATTGTCGCGCGGTCCCATTGACGCCCATTCATTGGGGAGGTTACTTCTTCCGCCTCTGAACCATCGCCGGACTCTCCACCATCTCCTTCCGGCATCCAGACTGTCTCGACAGTTTGGCCATCGTCGAATCCGATGAGGTACCGTATCGTCCCATCCACCGAGACGAAGCGCTTCTCAATCGTCGGCATGCCGACACTCACGCCGACATCAGCAAGGCGTTGGTGCAGACTTTGGGGTAGGGTTGAAATCGTCTCAATCGACCCAGCCCTCTGCCGGTAGACTGCGTCCAGCAATTGCCGCGCCCGGTAACCGGGTTCTCCCGCGTCCCGAACCAATGCCTCAATCTCATTGGCGTCCAGGCCTAACAATGCAAGTTTTTTCATCTCGGGCATCAAAATCGAGGAAAGCGCTCAGAATGTGGCAGATCAAGCTGTTTTCACCAGTTTACAGTCAATCATCTCCGAGCTGTAAGCTGCTGATTCTAAGAGGCTAAAGTTGCGAGCACGCGTAGCGTCTACTATGTCAAAATAGTAACTTGCTCGTCGCAATACCTTGGGTTCCCTGAAATCTCTCCTTGTCAAAAGAATTAGCCATGACTCATGAAGTGCGCAATATCCGTCGTCAGAAGTTGCCTAACGGGCTGACCGTCATTACGGAACAGATGCAGCACATCCGATCGGCTTCGATTGGAATCTGGCTGCAGACTGGCTCCCGCGACGAGGCTCCCGAGTGGAATGGCATCTCGCATTTCATTGAGCACATGGTCTTCAAAGGAACGAAGCACCGCACGGCCGAAGAAATCGCCCGCGAAGTCGATTCCATTGGCGGCAACATGGACGCGTTCACGGCTAAGGAATGCATCTGCTTCAATGTCAAAGTTCTCGATGAACACATTCCCACGGCGCTGGACATTCTCAGCGACCTCGTGTTGAACCCTGTATTCGATGAAGCCGACATTTCCCGCGAGCGAGGTGTCATCCTCGAAGAAATCAAAATGGATGAGGATAACCCCGACTATCTCGTCCACGAAATATTCACTCAGAATTTCTGGAAGGATCACCCGCTCGGCAAACCCATTCTGGGAACCAAAGAAACGGTGAAGCGATTTGAACGTGAGCCGATTCTCGAGGCATACGCCCACCGTTTCGCTCCGAACAACATCATCGTTTCCGCTGCCGGCAATCTCGATCACGAGCGTTTCGTCGAACTTGTAAGTCGCCAGTTCGCCCACATGCAGCCGATGGAAAACGGTTTCCACTCCACCGCGCCGAAGATCGCCTCGCGCATTACGCTTCGCAACAAGAAAGCCCTGGAGCAAGTACAGCTTTGCATCGGCGTTCCAGCGTATCCCATCGCGCATGAAAAACGACATGCGGGATACATCCTTAATACGGTGTTGGGCGGTGGCATGAGTTCCCGCTTGTTCCAAAACATCCGCGAACGTCAGGGTTTGGCGTATGCCATCTACAGCGATCTTAACCCGTACCGCGACACCGGATGCCTTGCAGTCTATGCCGGAACATCTCTGGCCTCCGCGGCAAAGGTCGTGCAATCGGTCGTGAGTGAATTCCGGAATCTCAAAACTGACACCGTGCCGGAGGAGGAACTGCGCCGTGCTAAGGCCCAACTCAAGGGCAGCCTCATGCTGTCGCTTGAATCGAGCACGTCGCGTATGTCCAATCTGGCGCGCCAGGAGATGTACTTCGACCGCTTCTATGACCTGGATGAGTTGATACAGCGAATCGAAGCGGTTACCGAGGGCGACCTGACGGAACTCGCTAACGAATTCTTCAAAACGGAATCGGTCGCCGTCACCGCGCTCGGAAATTTGAACGGCCTGAAGCTCACGCGCGATCATCTGGCGTGCTAGGGACCCCGGTCGTGCAGGGCCTACCGGGTAACGTAGGCCTCTGATTTTCTGGCATTTTGCACGGATTCGAGTGCATACTAAGCTGTTGTTTTATTCAGCAGTCCCAGGTTTTAAGCATGCCTGAGTCGAAGACCTTTCTATCGAGAGCGAGTCGCGGACTGCTCGGTCCGCCTTCGCTGGATTCGTCTCAGGAACCCAAACAGCGGCGCCTCATGGTGGTGGCGCTCTCTCTGCTGCTGATGGCGCTGGTTGCGGTGCTTTATCACGATCGTGACTTCTGGTTTCCTGACGCCGACGAAGCCGAGTCTCAGACACAGGATCTCACCCCCGTTGCGAAGACTCCCGCCACCGATCAAGCGAAGCGGGTGGCTCCGGTACGCAAGAGCGCTCACAGTGCTAAACCGAAATTGAGCATATCGGCCGATACGTCCTCTCCTGCGGCGCCTGTAACGATTTCGTCGCGAACCGTGCTGCCTCCGCTGGAAGTTGAGGTAATTGCCGGCGATGCTCATCAGAGGATTCGCCCTCCCACTAGCGAACTGAAAGTGGATCTCAATCCCGGTACAAGCGACAGCGCGAATGCATTCGGCGCTCCCGAGAACGTGGTGCCTGAGAACGAACCCCCGGCTAACGTCACTAGCAACGCCGCAGAGCGCGTGGAGATGTCGGGAGATGCGTCGGAAGTTGTCAGCCGTTCGGTTCAGCCCGGTTACCCGATGCTGGCTCGTCAAATGAAGGTGCAGGGGTCAGTAGTCTTGCTCGCAATGATTAGCCGCGACGGAGGTGTGCAGGATTTGCGAGTGTTGAGCGGGCCTCCGATCCTTGCGACCGCAGCTCGCGAAGCGGTCCGGCAGTGGCATTTCAAACCTCACCTTGAAGGCTCGGAAGCCGTGGAGACCATCGCCAAAGTCACCGTCAACTTCACCATCTCTACAAACTAAGCGTCTCAATTTGAAATTGAGTTTGAACCCGCTCTGATATCCGAAAGTAGCCAAAAATAACGAGCGCCCTGAAACTCTTTCGAGTCCAGGGCGCCCGGGCAGCCCTCCCCCAGAACTGCTCACTTACGAAAATATCTCTGGCCCTTTGGGCTGCATATGGCACTTCCGGGCTATACTTACCCAGAAAGTGCCATCCCTGCAAGTCATTGTAACCACAGCCCACTCCATCAAAATCTGGGTTTGCCAGTCATTTAGACCTTGAAGTCCCCTGTGAATTCTGTCGATGAAACTTCGTAGCCCCCGAAGGCGCGCGATATGTTGTCCATCGATGATTCCGAAATCTGCCGCAACATTCTCGAGAACCTCCCGACAGGTGTGTGCGTGCTCGACCTGCACAAGAGGATTGTGCTATGGAGCGACGGAGCCGAACAGATTACCGGTCATTTGCGACACGAAGTGATCGGGCATTCCTGTATCGGCGAGCCACTGTTGCATTGCGATCATCCCGGTTGCGAGTTCTGCCATGAAGATTGTGCTGCCGCACAAGCGATGCGCACCGCGCAACCCGCACAAGCAATCCGGTTTCTTCATCACAAATCCGGACATGACGTGCCGGTGCGCGTTCATGCCGTCCCGGTCCACAACGAGCATGGTTCGATCGTTGGTGCCGTTGAGACTTTCACCGAGCTGCAACAGATGAGTAATGCCGACCGGGGAGAATCGTTGTGCCAGTTGCCGGATTGCACAGACCCAGTCA